>OLPU01001641.1_pt1 | contig 16296 bp, 19 predicted proteins | sample 1673111 | NCBI WGS metagenome assembly OLPU01 (sample SAMEA3136755, study PRJEB25190) | human gut metagenome | reverse complement strand
ATGGATGAAATATTATAAATTATATGTTAATAATAGTTTTTAGAATTTAAATATTTTACTTGCTATATTTTAATATTTTCTATAAATATATTAAAAGCCTAAATCTTCTCCAACAACTACTATTTTTATCTTTGAAACAGGTCTACTTATTCTAGTTATAACAACTTGAGTGCATATACTTTCAGTAGACTTGCAATTAGCACAAGACCCTTTTAAATAACAAGGAGTTTTTAAATCGTTAAAACGTTGAATATTTATTGGCGCTGCTATATTTCTAGCTCTGCTTATAGCATCATCAAGTGTTTTACAGACCTTATTAACTCCAACTATCATAACTACACTCTTTGGACCGTAGCACAAAGCAGCAACACGGTTTCCGTTACCATCTATGTTTACAAGTACGCCATCTTCAGTCATAGAATTAGTACTCATTAAAAAAGTATCACATAAAAGAGATTGTCTCATTAAGTGAACACGTTCTTCTGGAGATTTTGCACTATCTCTATCTATAACTTGGCGGTTTTCTTTTACATAATTTAAAAGACCTATTTCATCTATTGAAACAGAACCACCCCATGATACAACATCATCTTCTGGAATTAATTCGATAGCTTTTTTTAAAGCATCTTCTTTTGTTTGACAATAATAAGCATCGAAATGTCTTTTTTGAAGATTTTCTACTACTTTAGCTCCTAATAAATCATATCTAATCTCTTTTGGTTTATTTCTTTCCATTTTTAATCCCCTCCAATTTTGTTTTAAAAATATTGAAATTAAGACTTTTTTGTCTTTTACTTGTATGGTATTATTTTAGCATAATTATTAGAAATATGTATAAATATGTTAATATATTTGTAGATATATAAGAAATAATAAGGTTATATAAAGGTTGTGATTTTAATTGGATTTTAATATAAATAAACTTGATATAGATAAATTAAGAAATATAATTTCCTATTATAAAAAGAATGTAAAAAATATTTCGCTAGATGAAATCTATAAAATAGAAACAATAAAAACATTTCAACAAAATTGGGATATAAACGCAAAAGATTTTTATGAAATGATTTCGAATTCATTTTCAAAGAGTAAAAACTTATTGGCGTCTCGAAATTATTTTCCTAAGAATATGATTTTATACTTTGCACAAAAAGATCCAGAGATGGTAAGAGAGATGTTCGTAAATTTATTTAATGAAACGATAAGTTTATCTAGAAGAATAGATTCTTTTAGGGATTCATCTGATATGCTTTTAAAACAATATGGAAATGAGAATATGAGCAATCATTATCAATACTTAAATGCTATAAGCACATATTTATTCTTTAGATTTCCCGAAAAATACTGTATTTATAAAGAAGGTAAATTTAAAGCTTTTGCAAGCAAAATAGGATATAACAATATCCCTAAAAGAGGAAGTTTTGAAATTTTAGAAGCTTATTACAATATGTGTGATTTGGTTTTAGAAGTTGTTAAAAGTGATGAAGAGTTAGTACAAAGGGCATTTAGTAGATTTAATGGTTTAAATTTTGGTGATAATGGTCTACATCTAATTGTAGAGGAGATTATATATATTGGCAGTAGACTGAATTTAGATTTTAAATCTGAAGAAAAAATGAATGATATAGATGATTCCAATTTAGATTTAATAAAAGAAAATTATAGAGAATATGAAAAAAATCAAGAAAAAGATGTAATAAAAGAATGTGATGAGATTTATACAAAACAAGATTTTTTAGATGAAGTTTATATAACAGAAAAGGATTATAATTTCTTAGTTCGACTTTTAGATAGAAAGAAAAATATTATACTTACTGGAGCGCCTGGAATAGGAAAGACATTTTTATCTAAACGCTTGGCATATTCTATTTTAGAACAAAAAGCTGATGATAAGATAGAATTTGTTCAATTTCATCAAAATTACTCATACGAAGATTTTATAATGGGATATAAACCAAGTAAAGAAGGATTTGCACTTAAATACGGTGTATTTTATAATTTCTGTAAAAAAGCAGAACAAAATCCAAATGATAAATATTTCTTTATTATAGACGAGATCAATAGAGGAAATTTGAGCAAGATATTTGGAGAATTAATGATGCTTATAGAAAATAATTATAGAGCTCAAACTATCAAGTTAGCATATGGTGACGAGAAATTTAGTGTTCCTAAAAATATCTATATAATCGGGATTATGAATACTGCAGATAGAGGTATTGCCATGATAGATTATGCACTTAGACGTAGATTTAGTTTCTTTGATTTGAAACCAGCTTTTGAAAATGAAAGATTTATGGATTATATCAAAAGTTTTAAAAGCGAAAGAATTATAAATTTAGTTGAAAAAATTAAAATATTAAATAAAGAAATAAAAGAAGATTTTTCATTGGGTGAAGGATTCTGTATAGGTCATAGTTACTTTTTTAGTGATGAAATATCTAAAGAATGTAGTTTAGATGAAATAGATATGTATATTGAAGAAGTTATTGAGTTTGATATAATACCACTTTTAAAAGAGTACTGGTTTGATGATTATGATAAGCTTGAAAAATGGGAAAAAATATTGAGAGATATAGTTAATTAGATGGTGGTAGCATGATAAAAGACAAAAGTATTTTTATAAAAAACATATATTATATGCTGTCATATGTATATACTCATTTAATACAAAAAGACTACAAAGATATAGATGTTGAAGTGTTTGACAATATAGGAGATATATTAGCAGTTATTTTGTTTAAAATTGTTTCGAAACAAGTTAAACGAGGTCTTATAAAAGAATATAAAGCTGAAGAAGACGAATTATCAGTATTGACTGGGAAAATAAATATAGAGAAATCTATAAAGTTAAAGGCAAACAATAAAAACAAACTTTATTGTGAGTTTGATAAATTATCTATGGATAATTATCTAAACAGTATAATTAAGACTGCAATGTATGTTTTAGTACTATCAAAAGATATATCATCTCAAAATAAAAAGAATCTTAAAAAGTTAGTGCTTTTATTTTCTAATGTAAATACTTTAAAAGTAAATGAAATAAGATGGAATGATATAAAATACAACAGACATAACGCAAATTATAGTGGAATAATAAATATATGTTATTTGATTCTAAATGATTTGCTTATGACAACAGAAGATGGAGAGTATAAGGTTGCGGAATCTTTAAGTGAAAAGAAAATGTGCAGTATATATGAAAAATTTGTACTTTCTTATTATCAAAAACACTATCCAAGTTTAAGACCAAAAGCATCTAAAATAAAGTGGAACTTAGACAATGAACTAGATAAATTTTTGCCAGAGATGAAAAGTGATATAACACTAACATATGGTGAAAATATTTTGATTATAGACACAAAATACTATTCACAATCTATGCAGAAAATAGAACTATATAACAGCAAAACAATACACTCAAATAATTTATATCAGATATTCACTTATGTAAAAAATAAGGATATAAATAAAAATGGAAAAGTATCGGGAATGCTTTTGTATGCAAAAACTAATGAAGATATAATACCAAATAGTGAATATATAATGAGCGGAAATAAGATAATGGTGAGAACTTTAGATTTAAATAAGGACTTTAAGTTTATAGCACAAAGTTTAAATAAAATAGCATCTGATTTAATAAATTCATAATAGTTATAACAGAATAAAAAATATCTCAAAAGTAATCAGAAATTATAATTTAATAATTCCGTGGTAAAAAATGGGTTGAAAATACTATAAAAAAGGTATATAAATTATAATAAAAGACTTGGGGGAGAGATTATGAGTTCACTGATTACTATAGACTGGGATTATTTTATGAATTATATGAATCATTGGAATGGCTCATATATAGAAAATGACAATAATATAAATAAGCATTGGTATAAAAAATACTATGAAGAAAAGAGAAGGGGAATAGATATTACAAAGAGTATGAATGTAGGAGATGAGGTGGATAATTTTTGGCAAATATTAAAGAAAAACGTAGATTTTAAAAAAGATACAAAAGTTCTGCTCACCGAATCACATTTAGCAGCATATAAAATTGCGATTGATAACAAAGTTGATTCAGTTATTTCGTTTGATTCACATTCTGACCTTGGATATCAAGGTCTTGATTCATTTAAGTTTGAAGTAAATTGTGCAGATTGGCTTGGAAAATTACTTTATGAAGGTAAAATAAAACAAGCCAATATAGTTTATGGATCTTATACAAATGAACATAGTGACCAATTTAAAGAAATAAACGAAGCTTATAATATAAATTATTTGTGCTTGAAAGAAGTAAAATGTGAAGAACCTTGCAAAATAATACATATATGCCGTTCTGGGTGTTGGAGTGCACCATGGTTAGATAATAAATTCAAAGCATTTGTATTTGAATCAGGATTTGAATTCGAAAATATAGATATAAAAGAAAGACATTGGAATCCTGCAAGTATAAGTCTAGCAGATCAAATCGACTATATGCTGTATGGCTAAAATTTATAGAGATATTATATAAAGTAGGACTGTCAAGATGACAGCCCTTATTTTTGTGTGAAAATAATTAAATTATAGGAATTCTTTTTATAAAAATAGTTATGCTACAAAAATGTAACATTAATGAAATATACATCAATATCTCAAAAATTGAAAACTGCTTATAATAATAAACATAAGATACGATGAATTTAGGAGGAATAAATATGAAAAATATTTTAAGTGTTGAAAAAATAGAAAAATACTATGGAAATAAAGGAAATATAACAAAAGCCATTGATAATATAAGTTTTAAAGTTGGAGAAGGGGAATTTGTTGGAATTATGGGACCGAGTGGTAGTGGTAAAACAACACTTCTTAACTGTATTTCAACAATAGATAAAGTTACAACAGGAAATATAATTATAAATGATCACGATATAACAAGATTAAAATCAAAAAAACTAGATAAATTTAGACAAAATGAATTAGGATTTATATTCCAAGATTTTAACTTACTAGATACATTAACTGCATATGAAAATATAGCATTAGCACTTACTATAAAAGGTGAAAAAACTTTTAAAGTAGATTCAAAAATAAAAGAAGTAGCAAAATATCTAGAAATAGAAAAAGTACTAGATAAATATCCTTATCAGATGTCAGGTGGGCAAAAACAAAGAGTTGCATCTGCAAGAGCTATAGTTACAGAACCATCACTAATACTTGCTGATGAGCCAACAGGAGCTCTTGATTCAAAATCAGCTAGATTATTGTTAGAAAGATTAGAAAGCTTAAATGAAGAGCTTAGCGCAACTATACTTATGGTTACTCATGATGCGTTTACAGCAAGTTATGCTCATAGAATCTTATTTATAAAAGATGGAAAAATATTTACAGAATTAGTTAGAGGAAATGATTCGAGAAAAGAATTTTTCAATAGAATAATGGAAGTAATTACGATGTTAGGAGGAGATGATAATAATGTATTCTAAGATAGCATTTAAAAATGTAAAGAAAAGTTTTAAAGATTATACGATATATTTCTTTACTTTGATGTTAGCAGTATGCATATTTTATACTTTTAACTCAATAGAATCACAAAAAGCAATGTCAGAGCTTACCTCTTCAGGAGAATGTTATGTGGATATACTTTCAAAAGTAATATCTTATGTATCTGTATTTATAGCATTTATTTTAGGAAGTCTTATACTTTATGCAAATAACTTTTTAGTAAAAAAGAGAAATAAAGAACTTGGAATTTATATGACGCTAGGAATGTCAAAGAATAAAATATCTAAAATATTAATATTAGAGACAATAATAGTGGGGATACTTTCACTTATAAGTGGTTTAATATTAGGATTAATATTTTCACAAGGATTGTCAATACTAGTTGTAAAATTATTCGGTTTAAAAATGTCGACTTATTCTTTTGTAATATCAGGAAAAGCAATGATAAAGACAGTTTTATACTTTGGAATAATGTTCTTATTAGTTATGATATTTAACTCTTTTGTAATTTCAAAATATAAGATAATAGATTTATTAACAGTAGGAAGAAAAACAGAAGAAGTGAAATTTAAAAACAATATAGTATATTTAATTACATTTATACTATGTATTGTTTCACTTGTTACAGCTTATAAATTAATTTTAGAAGTTGGATTACTAGGAATAAAAGATAAAAAATTCTTAATATCAATATTACTTGGAGTAGTAGGTACATTTTTATTTTTCTTCTCTTTATCAGGATTTATTTTATATATAGTTAAGAAAAATAAAAAAATATACTTTAAAGGCTTAAATATATTTATAGTAAAACAAATAAATAGCAAGGTAAATACAAACTTTATTTCTATGTCAGTTATATGCCTTATGTTATTTATGACAATAGGCATGTTATCTACAGGATTTAGTTTTAAAAATGCAATAGAATCGGGACTAAAAGATTCAACACCATATGATGCAAGTGCAAATCTTTATATAGATGAAGGTGAAAAAGCAAATGATATACAAAAATCACTTGAATATATAGGTGTAAAGTTTAATAAAGAAGATAAAGTAGTTTATTATGATTTATATACAGATAATAAAACAATATCAGAAGCATTAAATTTAAATGCAAATATGAGAAGTATAATGAATTATATGAAACTTTCTGATTACAATAAAATTAGAGCATTGGATAATCAAAATGCCATAGAATTAAATAAAGATGAAGTATTAATAACATCGAATTATGCTAATACATTAGAAGCTATACAAAATTATGTAAAAAATAATGACAGTATAAAAATAGAAAATAAATCTTATAAAATAAAAGATAAGAAAGTTATAGAAGAAAACTTAAAAACAGATTTCATGAAAGATAATATGATCACAGTAATAGTTAACGATGATATATGTGACAATATGACTTTAGTTTCAAGCAATGTAAATGTAAACTTTGTTGGAGAGGGAAAAGAAAAAAGAGAATCTGATTTCACTAATAAAATATATTCATATAAAACTACTGATACAGATTATGATAAAATAGGATTTGTACTTGGTGCAAGTAGAACTGAGATTTATGAATCAAATAAAGGAATGACAACAATAGTATTATTTATAGGTATTTATATAGGAATAGTGTTTTTAATAAGCAGTATGGCAGTGCTTGCACTTCAACAATTAAGTGAAGCTAGTGATAGTATAGATAGATATAAATCATTAAAAAGACTTGGAGCAAGTGGAAAAGATATAAATAAAACAATATTTATACAAACTTTAGTATACTTCAGTCTTCCAGTTATATTAGCTTTTATACATTCAGTTGTTGGAATAAAAGTTGCAAATGATTTTGTATCTGTTTACAATAAACCAGATATAATGGGTTCATCACTTATAACAGCGGGAATATTTATGATAGTATATATTATATACTTCTATATAACTTATAGTGGATATAAAAATATAGTTAAAAATAAAATCCATATAAAGTAGTTTATCTACTTTATATGGATTTTTCCGATGATTGGAGGGTAATATGCAACAAATAATTATTGTAGAAGATGATCAAATAATAAGAGAAGAGCTACAAATATTTTTAAGTAAATATGGATATGAGATAAAAGCACCTACAGAATTTAATAATATAGTAGATTATATATTAAAACAAAATACAGACTTAATTTTATTAGATATAAATCTACCAGTTTTTGATGGCTATTTTATATGTAGGGAAATTAGGAAAACATCTGAAGTACCTATAATAGTAGTTACAAGTAGAGATAGTGAAGTAGATGAACTTATGAGTATGAATTTGGGAGCAGATGATTTTGTAACAAAACCATATAATACTCAAATATTACTCGCAAGAATTGCTGCTTTATTAAAAAGAAGTGGGATGAATTCAAACTCAAATAGCATACTAACTTATAAAGATTTTAAGTTAAACTTATCTAATGCTACTGTAATTTATAATGATAAAAATATAGAGTTAACAAAAAATGAGGTGAAAATACTTTCTTATTTAATAAATCATAAAGGGGAAATTGTGTCTAGAGAGATTTTGATGGAGCATCTATGGAATTCGGATTTTTTTGTAGATGACAGTACCTTGACAGTAAACATAACGAGACTTAGAAAAAAACTAGATGAAATAGGAATAAAAAATGTTATAGAAACTAGAAGAGGGCTAGGGTATATAATGCGATGAGAATAGCTGATTATTTAAAAGATAAAGGGATTTTTTTAACTCTAAATTTAATGATATTTATTGTAATATCAATTTTTATGTATATTGCAGATATAAGTTTTGTGATGATTTTATTTATTTTCTGTATATGGTTTTTGCCATTGTTTACTTATATTTTTATAGAGTACATAAAGTATAAAAAATATTTTAATGATATGGAAAGTATATTAGATAGTTTAGATAAAAAGTATTTATTGCCTGAAGTTATGGAAGAAGCCAATTTTTTAATTGCAGAACAAATAAACGATATATTAAAAGAAGTAAGCCGAGATATGCATGAGCATGTTAAGTATTATGAAGATATGCAAAAAGAATATAGAGAATATATAGAGATGTGGATTCATGAAATAAAAACTCCGATAGCATCTAGTAAATTAGTGATAGAAAACAACTACAATAACGATATTGTTAGAAAAATAGATACTCAAATTAATAAGATAGACAACTTTGTAGAACAAGTACTTTATTACTCACGAAGTAATGAAGTGGGCAAAGATTATATTATAAAAAAAGTAGAACTAGAGCCATTAGTAAAAAAAGTAATCAAGAGAAATCAACGTGATTTTATAAGTAAAAGAATAAGTTTGGAACTTAAAGATTTAGAGCAAGTAGTTTATAGTGACTCAAAATGGATAGAATTTATTTTAAATCAGATAATAGTAAATGCCATAAAATATTCAAAAGGAAATAATGATAAAATAGAGATAGAAAGCCAAAAACAAAATAATTCAATAATAATTTCTATAAAAGATTATGGTGTTGGCATAAATGAAAAAGATATTGGCAGAGTATTTGAAAAAGGATTTACTGGAGAAAATGGAAGAAAATTCGGAAAGAGCACGGGTATAGGCCTTTATCTATGCAAGAAACTATGTGAAAAATTAGGGCTTGGATTGTATATAGATTCAAAAGAGAATTATGGAACAAAGGTGAATATTATATTCCCAACAACAGAAAATATAACAGAATGATATTAGATTTTTGAAAAAACAAAGAAGTGTATAGATAAAAATCTCTGACTTTATAAGGTCAGAGATTTTTTAGCTTAGTTTAAAAATAATGTATTAAAATATTTATTATATAAATCATATAAATTTTTAATATCATGTTTGTCTTTTGAATTATTTTTATCTGTATTTAATTTAATTGCATATTTAATATTTAAGTTTTGTGCTAAGTTTAAGTTTTCTTGTGAATCTGAAATAAAGATACAGTTTTCGATATCGATTGGAGTTTCATAAAAATCATAGATTGAATCATTTTTTAACTCTATCCATGGGATATTTAGATTTTTCAACATGTTTATTATGAAATTATATCCATCTATGGTTTTTATATTATTATTTAAATTAAATATTATTCCCTTCATGTAAAATACCTCCATAAAATTTATTTTTGTTGTGTATGCATAATAAAATTTTAATAAGTTAACTCTATTCATGTATTTTTAAAATTATAAATCGCGATTTCTTTACTATAAAATAATAATATCGCTATAAAAAACTTGGTTCAATAATAATAAAGACGTATACTATAATAAAAGCGACAAAATAAAAAAGGGAAAATATTATGGAACAACAAATTATAGAGATTATAGTAGATGAAAATAAACAACAATTAGAATTGTTTGGGACACCTATGTTTCCATGCAAGGCATGTTATTCTGATATAAATAAATTTGTGACAGGTGATATTTCATGGCATTGGCATGAAGAAATAGAGGTAATAAGAGTGAAAAGTGGGAGTATTCATTTATACTTAGATAATAGTGATTTTATACTAAATGAAGGTGATGGTGTTTTTATAAATTCAAATATACTTCATTATATTAGAGCAGGAACAAGTGAAGAATGTATATTAAATTCGCTTGTGTTTAACAAGAATTTAATTTCTGGAGTGATACAAAGTGTATTTGAGCAAAATTTTGTAAATCCAATTGTTGAAAATAATAATTTAAGTGGAATTGCTTTTTATAAAAATACTTCTTGGGGAGAAGAAGCATCAGCTTGTATAAAAAATGCCTTTTCACAATTTGAAAAATCTGAATTTGGATATGAGATTCTTGTAAGGGAGTATTTATCTCATATATGGTATATTATGCTCAAAAATATACAAGATTTAAATTTAAATAAAAACAATAGAAATGATTTAAACTCAGAGAGGATAAAAAATATACTTTCATTTGTACATAAAAATTATAATAAACAAATAACATTAAATAACATATCGAAAGTTGTAAATTTAAGTGAAAGAGAATGTTTAAGATGTTTTAAAAATACACTTGGAATATCACCAATTCAATATATTTTAAAATATAGAGTATCTATAGCTACTAAGATGTTAAGAGAAAATAAGGATCCTATTACGATTATAAGTGATGCTGTGGGATTTGATAGTCCAAGCTATTTTTCGAAAATTTTCAAACGATTTATAGGAATTACACCAACCCAATATAGAAATAAAAGTAAATAAAAATATTTATTAATGTAAAATTGATACAAAAATTTGAAAAGATTGCTATAATTAGTATATACAGGAGGTGAGAATATGAGTGTAGTACCATATGTAGTACAACAAACAGGAAACGGGGAGAGAAGTTACGATATATTTTCTAGATTATTATGTGATAGAATTATATTCTTAGGAGAAGAAGTTACAGACGCTTCTGCAAGTGTTGTAATAGCACAACTTTTATTTTTAGAGGCAGAAGATCCAGACAAAGATATTTATCTTTATATAAATTCTCCAGGGGGGTCAGTAACAGCAGGATTTGCAATATATGATACAATGCAACATGTAAAATGTGATGTATCAACTATATGTATAGGGCTTGCAGCAAGCTTTGGATCATTTTTATTAGCAGGTGGAGCAAAAGGAAAGAGATTTGCACTTCCAAATTCTCAAATTATGATTCACCAACCACTAATAGGTGGAAATGGTATACAAGGACAAGCTACAGATATAAAAATAGTAGCCGAAAATTTACTAAAAACTAAAGAAAGACTAAATAGAATTTTAGCTGAAAATACAGGCAAAAGCATAGAAGAAATATATAGAGACACAGATAGAGATAACTTTATGAGTGCTCAAGAAGCCTTAGATTATGGCTTAATCGATTCGATTATAACTAGAAGTGATTCTATAAAATAAATAGAAAAATTATAATCATGTCAGCATATACATATATAAATAATATATGTTGGGAGGCATGGCATGAAAAAAATAATTGGATTAATAATTTGTCTAGCTTTAGTAGTAATCTTAAAAAATCCTATATCGATTGGCATGATGTATGTTGTCGATTTTATAGGAAATACTTTTAATATTACAACAGTAGAAGTTATAGACTTTCTAAATGAAATTTATTATTTGTAAATAAAATTTTATTACATAGTAAAGTTGTTTAAAATTTACATAACGCAAACTAGGATTAGTACTTTAGTTTAAGTATTAATCCTAGTTTTTTTGAGTTAAGTGTCTAATTTATAAATATAAAGTTTATTTGTATCCAAATCAAGTAGGGCAAATGTTATGTTATATGCTGCTCTATCATTTATGTTAGTGTCTGCCTCTTCAGGATAATTTTCAGCAAATCTATCTTTAAAATAATAAATTCCGTTTTTTGTTTTAGGAATATTGTAATCAGGTAAAGGTTCGTACACATAATAATTTCCATCTTTTTTTAACTCTCCGCCATATATAATGAGTTTTAAATCCTTTTGCAAAGGGGTTTTCTTCCACTTTTTATTTTTCTCTATATTTTTCAAAAATGAGTTTTTTTCATTTTTATCAAATTGTATAACTGCATATAAATCGCCATCTCCTAAGAATCCCCCGTGAGTATCTTTATAATCCAAGACTTTAGCGTTTTTAGGAATTTCTGTATCTATCATTTCACTATAGTTAACTGAATTATAAGGATCAAAATATTCTATTTTTAATATGAGAACACCAATTGCGACGCATATAAAAATAAATAATAAAATAAAAAATAATCCTAATTTTTTTAACCTAGACATTCTATAATTTACCCCCTTTTTAGTCCTATATTTTATAGATTAACAAGGTGTTTTATGAATGTCAATATTTATTTATTGAAAAACAATAAATAAATATTTTAAAACGATAATGGGGGAGTGATGTGTGCAATATAGATAAACAAAAACATAGAAATCTAATCAATAATAATTTAAAATATTAATAACTACTTAAAAATTTAAAAATAATATGGGGGATAATACTATGGAAAATAAAAAGGAAAACAGAGCATTTAATGAAATGTACATAGCTGCGAAAAAACGTCTTGAGGGAAAAAATCCAATAGAAATTGCAAAGAACTCAGGGGCAGAATTTGATGAAGAAAAATCAATTTTAAAAATCAAAAGTTTAGATGCTATATTTGAATTAGAATATCCAACTTACGATATGAAAGAAAAAAGAGATGATTGGCAGATACTAACTTTACTTCATTATCTAGATTTGGCTGATAATACATCGATTTTATCAAAGCAAATTAAATTTGGAGAATTGAAAGATGGACTTATAAGAGGGGCAAGATTCGATAAAACTGTTGAAGCGGAATTAGAACGTTTTTTAAAAAATAAAGATGAAAAACAAGTTATAGAAGTTTTTAAATCTCTAGATGCAAAGTTTATTGATTCAAAAGCAGATTTAAGTGCCGTATTTTATATTTATCCATATTATCCAGTTACAATAAGCATATGGTTTGAAGATGAAGAATTTCCACCAACAGGCAAAATGTTTCTCGACAAAACAGCAGACCACTATCTTACAATAGAAGATGCAGTAGGAGTTGGCGAGCTTATGATAAAAATTATAAATGAAAGATATAAAAAATTATATTGTAAAAAATAGATAAAGTTATAAATATAAATAGTCTTGTTATATAAATTTGTTTGTGATATATTACAAAGGCAATTAAGAAAGAAAGGAATTTTTAAAAATGACAGATATAAATGAATTTAATATAACAGACGAAGAACTTCGTGAAATAGAACAAATTACAGAATTAGCACAAGATTGCACAAATAACTTAATAGATTGTTTAGTAGATCCAGATACTGAAGAAAAAGTAGAGTTAGATGAAGAAGATAAAAAAGATATGTATAAATTTATTTTAGATAAAACTATGGAATATGTAGAAGAAAATAATTTACCAGATGATGAAGGTGATTTTGAGAAGTATATTGAGTTTATAATTTCTCATTTACAATAAATATAAATTATTTCTATAAAAAGAAAAACCTAGGTATTAACCTAGGTTTTCATGCGTTTAGTACTCATTTTACGAAAAATGGTGCCGATGACGGGATATTAAAAATTACATTTTATAAATATTTATTTAAATTAATAATAAGTTATAAATGTGTATTTTTCAATGTTGTTATAATGTTTAATCTCCTATAGAATTATTTATTTTTACAGTCATTGTGTTATAAATGTGTTATTGATGTGTTAAAAAATAAAGAAGTCTAATGTTAGACTTCTATAAATAAATTATTAATTTTATCAACTGCTTCCATTTTCTCACCTTTCATAACGTGAGTATATATATTCATTGTGGTTTGTATATCAGCATGACCCATTAAATGTTGTACTGTTTTTGGTGGTACTCCAGCCTCAAACAATCTTGTTGCATATGTATGCCTAAGAGCATGGAATTTCATTGGCTCAATATCTAATTTTTTTAAAATACTTTTTAAATTCCTTCCTGGTTTTTTTTCATCTATAATATTTCCAAGTTTATTACATAGAACATAATTATTATTAGTATAAGCTTCTCCAATGTATAAAATAAGCTGATTCTGTTCCTTTTTATGTTTTTTTAATTTACTAATAATATTTAGAGGTATTGGTATAGTTCTATTTGAATTTTTAGTTTTTGGAGTTTGTTCTATTACTTCATACTTAACTATTTTATCACCTTCAAATATAGGGACCCTTTGGATGCTTCTCTGTACTGTTAATTCATTGGTTTTAAAATCTATATCACACCATTTAAGGCCAAGAAGCTCGCCAAGTCGTAAACCTGTACCAAGTGCAAGTATAAATAATAATTCTAATTCATGGCCTTTTATAGCTTCTAAAAATTTACTTTGTTCTTTTTTAGTTAATACCTTTATTTCTTTATTGTCCTCTATTTTAGGAAGAGTAACAAGCTTGCACCAGTTTTTTAAGATATAACCTTGTCTTTCAGCTTCTCCTAAGCATGTTTTTAGATTCGTATTAAGCTGCTTAATTGTTGTTGGCGTAACTCCCTGGTTTTTTAATAAATTATTGTAGTGTCGTTGTAGGTGTGTAGTTCTTAAATCGCATAATTTAATTTTCCCTAATGTGGTATTATTAATATAATTTTTATAAATTCCGTAATATCTATCAAAGCTTTTAGGTTTTAGATCTTGTTTTCTGTAGTCAAATAACCAAGTATAAAACCAGTCCTGAATAGTTATTTTTTCTTCGTTTAGGATACCCATAGACATTTTACGTTTATAGTCCTCTAATTTATTTTTTACTTCCTTTTGTGTCTTTCCATAGAACTGTTTTCTATCTGGAGAGCCATTAGGCTTAAATCCTATTTGTATGGAAGCCCTCCAGCCCTTCTGTACTCCATTTACTTTGTACGGAACAATAGTTCCTTCACCGTTGGCACGTTTACTCATTGTTATACTCCATAATAGTAGATATTTCACTTTTCATAAACCATGTTATTTTATCGGCTTCTACGAAAAACTCTTTAGGAAATAAAATAGCAGTATCTTTTTTTATAGAGTTTTTATTTTGAATGTATATAAGATAATCAAAATCTTCATCTTTTCTGCAACTAACTTCGATATTGGAAGCTTCTAGAATTTTAGAAGCATATTCGCACATATTAATAATTTCTTCTTTACTTCTTCCAAGAAAAGGATCATATAATGAATTTATCATTTCTTTAAAAGATATTTTTTCACCATTTTGTCCGAAAGCACGACCATTATCATAATAAGACCACCCTTCGCCATCGAAGGCACTTATTGGGACTTCTAAAGCTTTTGATATTTTTTTCAATGTATCAAAAGATATTTTTCGCACACCTCTTTCATATTGGGAGATAGCCTGTTCTGAAAGTCCTATCATTTTCCCTAATTGCTTCATGCTTAGACCTTGTTTTTTTCTTTCGTATCTAATTTTATTTCCAGTATTCATAAAATCACCTCTAAAACAATTATATCCAAAAATGAAGAAAAAAACTATTCAAAGTGTGATATTTTTTAAAAAAATATATTGATTTTTACTCGCAGTGAGTATAATATATAAGTATAAACAAAAACTACTCAAAATGAGGGGATGATTTTATGATACTAAATTTAAAATTAGCAAGAATAAAGAAAGGATTAACACAAGAAGCTTTAGCGGCTAAAGTTGGTATAACTAGAACAATCTATAGCAATATAGAAAGGGGTAAAACAGAACCTACAAGAAACATAATGAAAAAGCTTTCAGAAGCTTTAGACACTCCAATAATGGATTTATTCTTTAGTGAATAGGGGGGATAGGAATGAAAGATAAAAAAATAATAACAGTAAAGGAATTTTCAAAAAATTATGGCTTTTCTATGAATTATAGCTATAAGTTAGCTAATGCTGAAGGCTTTCCAATGATTAAGACAGGAAGAAAGATAAATATATTAGCCGATAAAGTAGATGACTGGTTAGAAAACAATATCGGAAAACAATTTTAAATTGTTAGTAGGTGATCTTTATGCAATACATGATATTACCAATGGATTTAACAGAAAGACAGGTTTTAATATATAACGTTTTATATCGTAGATGTAATTTTAACACTATGGAAGTATGTATAACTATTGATAATATTATTACATCAATTAAAATATTAAATCTTACATATAAGACAGTTTATAGTGATATTAAGGCAATGGAGAAAAAAGGGTATATAAAAACAATTAAAAAAGCTGCAAAGGGTACAGCACCAATCTATAAAATAGTTAAAATTGAAAATAAAGGATACCAAAAGAAAACCAAAGGATACCAAAAGGAAACCAAAATTGAGTGTTTTCAAGGTATAGAGAGTAA
>OLPU01001640.1_pt1 | contig 16309 bp, 10 predicted proteins | sample 1673111 | NCBI WGS metagenome assembly OLPU01 (sample SAMEA3136755, study PRJEB25190) | human gut metagenome | reverse complement strand
GAGTTTGGGCCGTGTCTCAGTCCCAATGTGGCCGGTCACCCTCTCAGGTCGGCTATGGATCGTCGCCTTGGTGGGCCGTTACCTCACCAACTAGCTAATCCAACGCGGGTCCATCTTATACCACCGGAGTTTTTCACACTGCATCATGCGATGCTGTGCGCTTATGCGGTATTAGCAGCCGTTTCCAACTGTTATCCCCCTGTACAAGGCAGGTTACCCACGCGTTACTCACCCGTCCGCCACTCAGTCACAAAATAATCAGTCCCGAAGGAAATCAAATAAAGTGCTTCGTTCGACTTGCATGTGTTAAGCACGCCGCCAGCGTTCATCCTGAGCCAGGATCAAACTCTCATGTTAAAAGTTGATCTCAGTCAAGTTAAACTTGGCTAATTCGTTCATTCAGATAATTCTGAATTTACTGTTTTAAAGGTCTTCAATTTTCATTGAAGCGTTCTGATTGATTCTCAAAATCTTTCAAGGTTTCTCACTGTTCAGTTATCAATGTTCTTTGTTTTGCTCTCTTGCGACAGCTTGTTTATTCTATCAAATCGCTGTTCGTTTGTCAAGCACTTTTTTATTTTTTTGAACTCTGTTTTAAGTTCTCTGTCTTGCGACAGCTTGTTTATTCTATCAAAATGTTTTGCATTTGTCAAGAACTTTTTTCATAACTTTTTTCAACTTATTTTCAAAGCAGTATCTATAAAGTCATGTTTGTAAAACGTAACTCACAAGCTCTACAACTCAATGTGTCCCGCGAGTCAGCTTTGATATAATATCATCCCGGCACACATATGTCAACGGATTTTCTGCAATTAATTAAAGTAGTAAAACTGCCTTAAAAAACACAAATTTTCTAAATTGTCTGTTTATTATATACAATTCTCACAATTACTATCTGACAGCCTCTATCGCTTCCTTGATATTTGCCACACCGACAATCTCAATTCCATTAATATGCGACACTCCTGCAAGACACACTTTGGGAACAATACACTTTTTAAAGCCAAGCTTCTTTGCCTCCGCCACACGCTGCTCGGACATGGTAACTCCGCGCACCTCTCCGCTTAAGCCCACCTCTCCAAAGCATATGGTATCCTCACGCACTATAATATCCTTTTTGCTTGATGCGATTGCAAGCACTATCCCAAGGTCTATCGCCGGTTCGTTCATCCTTATACCGCCTGCTATATTCACATAAGCGTCACAGTCTGACAGTGACAGGTTGGCTCTTTTTTCAAGGACCGCCATGAGTAGATTTACTTTATTATAATCTGTACCATTTGCTGTACGCCTTGGATTATTAAAAAAGCTGTGACATACAAGAGCCTGTATCTCGAGAAGTATCGGGCGGCTTCCCTCTATGGAACATGTGACAATTGATCCTGATGCTCCCTCGGGCTTACCGCTAAGCATATACTCCGACGGATTTTCCACCTCAACAAGTCCCTCCGCCTTCATTTCAAATACGCCTATCTCATTGGTCGAACCAAATCTGTTCTTAACGCCTCTAAGTATCCTGTACGACTCATACCTGTCACCCTCAAAATAAAGCACAGTATCAACCATATGCTCTAACGTCCTCGGTCCCGCAACCGCACCATCCTTTGTCACATGTCCTACTATAAAAACAGAAATACCCAGAGTCTTTGCAAGTTGCATAAGCACTCCGGTTGTCTCCCTGACCTGTGAGACACTGCCCGGTGCCGACGCTATCTCCTCATTGTACATAGTCTGGATGGAATCTATTACAACAACCTCCGGTTTTTTTCGTTGAATCACGTCCTTTGCTATATCAAGACTTGTCTCACATAAAAGCTCCAGTGAATCCGTAAAATCGCCAAGTCTGTCGGCACGCATCTTTATCTGATGCAGAGATTCCTCACCTGACACATAAAGTAATGGCACCTTTTTTTGTGAAAGTTCCCTGCATACCTGAAGTAGAAGCGTGGATTTTCCTATACCCGGATCTCCTCCCACAAGCACAAGTGACCCCCTCACAATTCCTCCACCAAGCACTCTGTCAAACTCGGCTATACCTGTCACTATACGCTCCTCTTTCTCGCTTTTTACTGCCGAAAGAGGCAGAACCTGTGCCGCCTTTGATTCTTTTTTTACTTTTCCCGACGAACTTATCGACTTTTTATCTACGGTTTCCTCTACAAATGTATTCCATTCCTTACAGGCCGGGCACTGTCCCATCCATTTTGCCGATTCATAACCACATTCCTGGCAGAAAAATACAGAGGTCTTTCCTTTTGCCATATTGTTCTCCTTTATAAAATACAAAAAGCCCGGCTTTCACCGGGCTAAAAATATGCTCTATTTTCTTGATACTTTGATATCGACTGAATCAACACCCTCAAGCTCTACGCTTAAGCTGAGCTTGCCGCCGAGATTTGTCTTCATAGTACCTGCAACAGCTCCAGCTATATCAATTTCGTACTCTGTCTCCTCTTCAAGGCCAAGAGTAATCTGAGCATCCTCAGGTCCCTCCACAGTAAATGTCACTGTATCAGCAGTCTCCTCGAAATCCATAACCGCTGTTCCCGGAACAGACTCGTATACAAAGAGTCCGTTTCTTTCGAGCTTTGTAATCTCCTTAAAGGTCTTTACCTTGTAGATATCTCCATCCTTTTCAAAATTGTCAAGCTTTGCCTTTGCAGCCAATGTATAATCTCCGAAGCTGAGCTTTCCGTTTTCCTCAGTACGGATTAATTCACTTATTACAGCCATTTTTATCCTCCCGTAGCTATATTGATATATTAATTATAAATCCAATTCTACTCAACAGTCAATGAAATTTGTTTGTTTTTCGTAGAAATTATTACCTTATTGCCGCGCTTAATTTTGCCGGTAATAATATCCTCTGACATACGGTCTTCAATCTCCTCCTGAAGTTTTCGTTTAAGAGGTCTTGCGCCATATTTTCTGTCATAGGCTTTATCCACGATAAAGGATTTTGCACTGTCGCGCACTGTGAGCTCTATATCAAGCTGTTCTTTACAGCGTTTCTTAAGCTCCTTTACAAGAAGTGTCACTATATGCTTCATGTCATCCTTGTTGAGAGCTCTAAATACAATAGTCTCGTCGATTCGGTTCAAAAACTCAGGTTTAAATATACGGCGGACCTCCTCCATGACACTGTTCTTCATACGCTCGTGATCCTGCTTTTCATCCTCACCAGCGCCAAAACCAAGGCGCTTTGGTTCTATAATAGAAGAAGCTCCTGCATTTGATGTCATGATGATTATTGTATTCTTGAAATCAACCGTGCGCCCCTGTGAATCAGTGATTCTACCATCATCAAGCACCTGTAAAAGTATATTGAACACATCAGGATGTGCTTTTTCTATCTCATCAAACAGTATAACAGAAAAAGGATTGCGTCTAACCTTCTCTGAGAGCTGTCCGCCCTCCTCATGGCCCACATATCCCGGTGGTGAACCAATCATCTTTGAAACACTATGCTTTTCCATGTACTCTGACATGTCAACACGTATCATGGCATCTTCTTTGCCAAAGACAGCCTCAGCAAGCACCTTTGACACCTCCGTCTTACCTACTCCTGTCGGTCCCAAAAACAGGAATGAGCCAATCGGCTTCTTAGGATCCTTTAAACCAACACGGCCTCGTCTGACTGCCTTTGCGACAGCAGAAACAGCCTCCTCCTGTCCTATTACACGCTTGTGAAGTATCTGTTCAAGCTTTGCAAGTCGTCCTGCCTCTGACTCTGTAAGCTTATTTACAGGTATTTTGGTCCATCCCGATACTACATCCGCTATCTCATTTTCGCCGACTACAGGCTGATTTTTGGCTCCTGTGCGACGGTTCTTTCTGATAAGCTTCTGCTGTTTATTTTCAAGCACTTCCTTTTCTGACATAAGCGCACCGGCAGCTGCGAGATCTCCTTTCGACAAAGCATTTTCCAACTGGTTCTGCTTATCTGTTATCTCTTTTTTCAGAGCAAGCAGCTCGTCAGATGATGTCAGATTCTTAAGCCTTATCCTAGCTGCCGCTTCATCCATCAGGTCTATCGCCTTATCAGGTAAAAATCTGTCATTTATATATCGTGCAGAAAGGCTTACTGCCGCTTTCACACCCTCATCTGTTATGATGACACCATGATGCTTTTCATAGAGTCCCTTTAATCCTGTGAGTATCTCTATTGTCTCATCCACACCCGGCTCCTCAACCATCACCGGCTGGAAACGGCGTTCAAGCGCAGCATCCTTTTCCACGTATTTGCGGTACTCTTCTATGGTAGTGGCGCCGATTACCTGTACCTCGCCTCTGGCAAGCGCAGGCTTTAATATGTTAGATGCATCTAACGAGCCTTCTGCTCCTCCTGCACCTATTATAGTGTGAAGCTCATCAATGAAAAGCAGTACATTTTTGGCATTTGAAACCTCACTTATCACCTTCTTGATACGCTCCTCAAACTCACCACGATACTTTGATTTGGCTACAAGCCCGGACATATCAAGAGAAACCAGTCTCTTTCCCAAAAGAATATCCGGAACATTGCCACTGACTATATCCTGCGCAAGTCCTTCTACTATAGCGGTCTTGCCCACTCCCGGCTCTCCAATCAGACATGGATTGTTTTTGCCACGGCGGCAAAGTATCTGGATAACGCGCTCCATCTCCTTTTTTCTGCCTATAACAGGGTCAAGAAGCCCTGCCTCTGCCATATCTGTCAAATCTCTGGAATACTGATCTAATACAGGAGTCGCAGAATTGTATGATGTACTGTAGCTTTTCATCAGATCCCTGTATGCAGACGGATCCTCACCCATCGCACCAAGAATATCTATAAACATCTTCTGACTGTTAACACCCATGGTGTTTAAAAGTCTTGCAGCTGCACAGTCTCCCTGCAGTACTATAGCCATCAGCAAGTGTTCTGTACCTATCTCATTGCACTCAAATCTATCGGCTTCCTCCGATGCGCGCTCCAATACTCTCTGTGTCCTTGGTGAATAGCCATCCCTGTCCATCACTTCGATGTTATCCCCCGGTGAAATCAGGTCTTCAATCATCGAAATAAGCTTATCATATTCCACATTGCAGGCTGTTAGAATCTCAGCTGCCACACCGGTGCCCTCTTTTATAAGGCCAGCCAGTATGTGCTCTGTTCCAACATAGCTGTAATTCATTTTCTTTGATATACGTGCAGCCAAATCTATTGCTTTTTTAGCCTTACTTGTATATGGTTTCAAGTCATATCCTCCAGTCATATTCACTAATTTAAGTCGATGAACTGCAAATCATCATCTTCGCTGTCATCTTCATTGTCATCCTTTGCACTGCTGTCTATAGTCTCAGACGGCTTATTTCCATCATTGACAAAGCCATCAAGTGCCATTTGAAGCTGATTCTTTAAAGCATCCTCATCAGCATCGTTTTCTGTGTCAGAAACGTTTTCCTGCCTTGAATCGTCTTTTAAATCAAACTCAGAGTTTTCATTCTCAACAGCTTTCTTAGAATCAGGTGTAATTTCTACGGTTCTTCCGACATAGGATGCATTTGATATATTTTCATCCGTAGCCATCTTTTGCTCATCTGCAGCATCTTCCGCTGTTTCTTCTGCAGCTTCTTCTGCCACTTCATCTAACGGCTCTTCTGTAACCTCTTCTTCCAGCTCATCTGCTATCTCGTCCGCAGTTTCATCAGTTGTTTCTTTCAAAGCTTCATTTGATACATCTTCTGCTGCATCATCTACATCATCATCGTCATCATAATAGTCCATTGCCTTATATTTTCTGTTTTTCACAGCTGATACCATAAGCAACAGTAACAGAATAATGATAATAAGAACCAGTATTGCAGCTAAAACAAGATATTTATTGGCAATTCCCGGGGCAAGCTCGCTCTTTGTTGTATCGTTTTCCTCCTGTGCCACTGTAGGTGTACTGAGCTCGGTTCTCATATATGTGCCATCTACGCTATCATATGTATACCAGCCACTCTCACCATTGTCATTTATGGCATATACGAGGTAAAAATCCTTTGTCTGATCATGGCTTTTTTCGGCTTTGGTCTGGTAGGCTGTTGCCACACCCTTGCCCTCTATGGAGAGTGATACCTCATTATATCCCTCAGGCACATCATCCACCTTAGGCAGTAAAACCACTATAAAATGTGACTCTGAATTGATACGGACAAACTCATATGCTGCATTCTGTGCTGCATCATATACAAAAAGCCCATTGCCGCTTTCCGACTGTAAATACACAAGCGTGATATCACCAAAGGTGCCATGAAGTGTATTGTATTCAAGTCCGTCAATCACTGTCTTTGAGTGCTCAAAGCCTTCAGGAACAACATCCTCCGGAATGTCATTTACCATAGTCCACTCTGTGCCATTTATATCGAACTTCTTCCAGTTATCCTGCTTATCTGCATTCTCCGGATCATCCTCGGCTCTTCTGGTAACAACTATATTGTATGTGCTTGTGCTGCCGTCCTCTGCTGTCACAACAACGCTGACCGTATTCTCTCCAACCTCAAGTGAATCATTGCCTGTGACCGATGTCACACTCGCCTTGGAATCAGCCGGATTTGCTGTAACCGCAAGGCTTGAACAGCTGTAATCTACTGTAGCTGTGTAATCCTTTGTCGCAGCAGAAAACTCAGGGGAAAGCGTACCTGCTGAGATAACCAGCGAACCAAGAGATGCGTTTGATGATTTCTTTTCCTCTTTGTTTTCATTATCTTTATTTGCATTGCTGTCATTGCCGGTATTGCTGCCGGAATTGTCCTTGTTATCCTTGTTGCTGTTTGAATCATTGTTTGATGAATCACTTGTTACCGTCACCTTCGTGCTGGCACCGGTAATTATACCTCCGGCATCGTTGCCCTCTGCATCTCCTACAACTGTACAATATGCCTTTATAGTGCAGCTTCCTGCAGCCTTCGCCGTAAATGAAAATGACTGCGATGTGGGATATCCTGCGGCGTCACCAATATTGGCCACACCATCCCCTCCGTTACTCAGTACTCCCTCGTCAGAACTTGAGATAACTACAGTGCCAAAATATCCAGACGGCATGGAAACCGTCACCTTAACTGTTTTTCCAACAGCTACAGAGCTTGAGCTGACACTTAATCCAAGTCCCTGCGCATATACATGCTCGGCAGGTGTGAAAACAAGCATCACCGCCATAACAAGTGATAATATACATCCAAATAATTTCTTCATATTTTTCCTCACATTTCTAATTCTGCGATATCTTTGATTTGCCCAGTATGTGTCTGTTCATGATTATCATATCAAGGGCATTTCCACCATCGCCCTTTCTGTTGGCATCAGCTGCCTCCAGATAAGCACCTGTGAGTGTTCCCTTTCCTAAAATATGTCTGTTGAGCTTAATCATATCAAGGGCATTTACAGCACCGTCACCATTGATATCTCCATATACAACAATATCATATGTCTTTTTCAGGTTACCCGAAGCATCATAAACAGCCACTTTATTGCCTGTTGCAACCTTTCCGCTGTTTTCTGAGCCTGAGCTTGTCAGAAGCTTTACAGTACCTGATGCTGATACTGCTATATTCTTCACAAAATCAGCTGCACCGGTTCCAGGCTCAATGCCTGTAATATAAGTACCTATACTGTATTTACCTGATGTTATGTTTACATCTGTATTATTTTGGTTATTATTGTTCTGATTATTATTGCCACCTGCATTATTTGCAGATGCCGCCTGCCTGTTTATATTGATAGTGTATGTTCTTGTATCACCGCTTTGCGACTTGCAATTTACCTTAATTGTATTATTTCCGACAGCAAGCGAATAGCTTCCTGTGCCTGAAACACCACTGTTTCCTGAAACTGCATCTGCCGAAACAGTCACTGAGCTTATAGCATTTGAAACAACTGCTGAATAGTTTGTTGTCGCTCCATTGAAGGCCGGTGTGAGTGTTACACCACTTATCGCAAGCGACTGCAGATAGTTATTGGTATCGCCAGCTTTATCGAAGCCCACTGCTGACGATGGCATATTGTTGTATACAGGTATTTTAAATACAAAAGCCTGATTCTTGTCTGAATATCCTTTAGCCAGACTCTGTCCCTCAGTAAGAGCCGCTGTGGCATTGCCCATGTACTGATGGAAATACAGCGAGCTTGTATTTACTACATTAAACTTCTCAAAATACAGTGTATTTTGACCCTTATTTATATAATTGCTGCCCACCTTTACAGCTCCGCCGCTTATGGACTTTACTCTTGTATTCCAGCCCTGCTTCTTGGCAAAAGACAGACCATTTTTATAAATCTTATCCTTCGTGTTTCCGGTTGCATTAAAATTAAAATAATTATAATATCCTTCGTATCCGGAATATGTACCCGAAATAAGAGGACTCGTTCCCTTTTGTCCCTGCTCCTGCTTTAAACGCGATGCTATATGGTATGCACTTACTCCACTGCTCTTTGCCACATCCATGAATGTGCTTGCATAATTAATTTTCTCACCATTGTTGGAATAGGTCTTTGTTCCCTCCATAAATGTGCCTTTTACTATGGACTGAACACCTTCAAGTGCCTCATTCGGACTGTATGCCAGACTCTGAAACTGAAAAATATTGGTCTCATCAAGAAAATTCCTTGGATCCATGAGATAAGCAATATAGGCACTGCTTGCTGACACCCATCCCGGTTCGTACTCAACCCACGTATTTGTTGACCAGTTATATGCTCCGGCAGCTGTGGATTTCTTGGAATTGTCTGCTGATTTGGATACCAGATTAAGTCCGTTTACACTTTCATTTTCAATCACCGTATCCCAATTCAAACCTGTATTTACAGCCTCAAATGTCCATCTTGGATACTTATTGTGAAGAGCTGTAAGGTTTGGAATATAGCTGTCAGGAAAGCCTGCATTCTTCATAGCCGTGACAAAATCAGTATTGTCTCCGCTGTTATTGTATGTCACCTTTATGTATGTACTGATAGTCCAGCCCGTAAATGCCTTGCCGTTTAAAGTACCCTTGACATTGTACCAGACCACACCGTTTACCCTGGTCTCTCCAATTATGTCAACCTGATGGTTCCAGTTGAGTGAGACAACCTTGGTAGTGCCGGATGTGCCTGCTGCATTGCGGACATACACATTGCCACCTGTAATCGTACCTGTAGCATATGCTCCCGATGCAGCTGCAAGGGCAATCTGCTCCTCATTATTCTGCTGTATGGCATCCGCATTGCCGGTGTCTGCCGAAGCATCCCCTGTCTGCGCATTGTCTGATGCAGCTGTACCTGCTGATACAAAATCAGACCTGATATAGCTGACACACTCCTCATTATTTGCTGCCAGATTGTACTTTGCCTTGTACCACACCTTGCCGTCTGCGCCTGTGGTCTGCTCAAGAATAGTAATATCCTTGCCGTTTGAAAGCTTGTGCTCCAGCTCATACTCTGTTCCCGGTCCGCTTCTCGCCGCTACCCAGTATCTCTCATCACACACAACCTTAGCCGCCTGATCCGCATAGACTGCTATGCTGCTGTATGGTGCCAGGTCACATGCAGCTAATGACAATGTTACGACAGAGGCTGCCAGAAATTTATTTATCTTTATCATCAAATCCCATCTTTCTTATGTGCATTGTTTACATTAATCCATTATCTATTTAATTATAATAGAATATGACCTTTGTATCAATGTATTCGGCAGAAATTTATTATTTTTTTTTAAGGTATACATCGAATTGCATGCAAGCATGCATCGATGATACCTTTTGACCCTTTAATCAAAAAACTCCCTTCAACGTGCAGCTCATGCTTACGTTTCAGGGAGTTGTCTGATTCATATTCTGCTTATTCTTACTGTCTCCTGTAGCTTTTCTAGCTGAACAGAGATTTTATCTTATCCCATAAATCCATGAAAAAGTTACCAATCTTTTCCCAGAAGCCCGGGTCATTTATCTTATCGCCAAGCTTTGATGCCCAGTCCTGTGCCTGGTTGATGACTGAATCCCAGTCGATATTGGCATCCTTAAGCTTCATAAGAAGCGATGTCAGCTTTGCAATATCATCATCAGAAAGCTTCAGGTCGTAATCCTTTGCAGCCTCCTTTATCGCATCCTTTATCTGGCTCTCATCCTTGAGCCTTCCATCGGCAAGCTGCTTCTTTAGGTCTGCAATCATTGCCTCGATATCCTGCGAATCGCCGTCAATGCTCTTGTTGAGCTCTCCTGTTGTGACAAGCTCATCCATCGCTGCGTCTGTCACCTTGTCGTCAAGCTTCTTGCCTGTCATCTCCTCGTATGCCTTTAGTGTACCTACAAGTGCTGCCGTTCCGGAAATAGGGAAAGGTCCTGCGACTATGATTTTAGCATCAGCTATGCCTGCTGTGGCAAGCGCATTCTTGTACATTCCTACCGTACAGTAATTGATATTGTGTGTGGAAACACTAAGACCCGCACCCTTTTTATCCTCTGTAATGAGTACTGAGGAAAGTGACCTTGTGCCAATCTCGCTCTTGCTGATGTATGAATCGAGGTACTTGTGCTCCTCATCATTATTTACATAGACCACATCGTACTTGTCCAGATCAGTGAGCTCGATTCCCATAAATCCAAGCACTGTCGCTCTCTGATCCGGTGTGAGGTCTGCTCCAAGACTTAAGTATGGCTTATCATTTTTGCTGATTGTCACCTTGTCGTTTGCCTCACTGCCGGCTGGCGTTGTACTGTCTGCAGTACTGTCTGTGTTACTCTTATCAGCTGCGTCACTGCCTGATACATCAACGCTTGAAACTGTATCAGTCTGCGTAGCTGTCTCTGTTGCAAATACAGCCGGATTCATTGTAAACAGTGTCACCGCAGCAAGCACGCTACATACAATACTCTTTGCTTTTTTCTTTATTGATCTAATCATTTTTCCTCCAATCTACTGCTCTATATCATACGAAATTGTAAAGCTGCTTCCGTCGAAACTGACATCTGCCATGCTTCCGCATACCACAGGCATCATCGGCGACATATGACCTATATCCAGATCCATGATGATCGGCACATTAAACTCTCTAAGCAATGATGAAAGCGCCTGTCTGTGGTCTATGCCAAACATTTCCTCTCCGAAGTGCGCCGGGCGTCCGATAAGAAAGCCCTTTACATTTGAAAACCATCCTGCATTTTTCATCTGCCACATAGCCCTTCTCATGCCCATAACATTAAGGTCACAAGCCTCAAGGAACCATATGATACCATCATCACTGTAGCGCTCATTAAATTCCCTTACATGGTCAAACGATGTACCAAGCAGATTGATAAGACAATCCATGCAGCCACCAAGCAGCCTGCCTCTCATAGAAAGCATGCTTTCCTTTGCCACCGCAGGAATAGAGCTGATGCACGACTTTTCAGTCAGGTTGTAGCCCACAAACGGAGCATTCTCATCCTTTATCGATTCCTTCTCCCACATAGGGTAATTGGTAAAAGAAAGCTTCCTGCCACAAAGCAGATTAAATGCATCTGTAAGTGACTCATGCCACACCTCCATGCCAAAGCTGCCCGCACACGGCCCGTAAATACCTGCTGTATCTGCAATAGTAGCCTCCAAAAATGTGAAATTCGTGTTGTCGGAATAGCCCATGTACCATTTCGGCTTTGACTGCTTCACGCGCTCAAAATCAATATAAGGCACTACCTCGCACATCAGCTCGCCACCACCACATGATATAAGCACATCACTGTCAACAGAAGCATAGCTCTCGTTCAGCTCTTCTGCGCACTTCTTAGGTGTATTGCTGATACCTATGCCACTGTCGCACCTGCAGTTAGGTCCCTCTATCGTCTTATAACCCATGCTGTGAAACCTTTTAATGGCATTGTCAAAGGCACTCCTGTACGGCTCTGTTGTACATCCCATCGAAGGCGCCACAAAGCCTATTGTTCCTCTATCCTTTAGAAATTCAGGGTATCTCATGTTTCTATCATCCTATCACTATTATTTACATATCTAAGCTTCTGTCTGAAGTAAAATATGTAGGATTTTATCATTTCTGTCCAGGTCATTTTACTGTCATAATTAAATGTCGTCGTGTACTGCAAATGCTGTCTGTTGCACCAGTTGTATATATCATGCAGACTTATCGAATCAACATGCTTTATATTGTTCATAAACACCTTAACCTTTGAAAGCTCATCCTCACTGTCAATGTATAGATGAAAGATAGTATTCGGACATTCAATTATTATCTGCTGTTCTCCTATATTTTTCATCAATGTATCCTCTATTGAATAATGTATCCTGTGTGATTAAAAACATTATCGTCTGTCACACCGGGATGTGAGTAATAACAAAATATCGTAACTGTTCAGTACCTTCACAGTTAAAAAATATCACATAACCATAGTACTACACCGGTGTCACAAAATCCAGTCATTTTTGCCTGCCAATTCTTACTATTTTATTAAGAAAAACGGTAAATATCATACTCCCTCACAGTCAAATGCCGGAATGAAGCTGTCCTTTGCCACGTCCCCCTCCTGTATAAATGCATTCGTGATTCCTATTTCGAGGGCATAGTTAACAAGTCTTTCATACTCTCTCTTTGTCACTGTGCGGTTTATCTCAGGATAATCCTTTAGTGCAATCGGCGTAAACTGGCTCATCATGCTTATATATACGTGATCATGATATGTATCATACAGGTACTTAAGTACAGCCTTTGCATCATTCACATGTCCCGGCAGTAGAAGCTGTCGCACAATAACTCCCTTTTGTATGAGTCCTGTCGCATCGTCAATCACGACATCCGGCTGCTGCCTGACCATCTCTGAAAGCGCCTTCTTTGCGACAGACGGATAATCTTTTGCCCTTGAATACCTTGCCGAAAGCGTACTGTCCATATATTTAAAATCCGAAAGATACACATCCACTATGCCCTCAAGCAGCTTTAGCTCTGTCACATTTTCATATCCGCTCGTATTGTATATAATAGGAAGCTTCATGCCACGGCTTTTTGCATCGTTTACCGCCCACACTATATCAGGGATATACTGCCCTGGTGTGACCAGATTGATATTATTTGCGCCTTTGCCCGCCAGTTCCATGAAGATATCACTCAGCCTCTCTTTACTGATTACCTTTCCCTCTTTTCCGTCAGAAATCTCCCTGTTCTGGCAGAACACGCAGTGCAGGCTGCAGCCTGAGAAAAAAACTGCCCCGCTTCCTCTTTTTCCTGATATGCATGGCTCCTCCCAATAATGAAGTGCTGCTCGCGCCACCTTTATTTCAGATGAAACGCCACATATGCCTGTTTGTCCGGTGCTTCTGTTTATGCCACATTTTCTGGGACACAATAAGCAATTTTCGTATTTATTCATATTTTTCATTTTAACCCTTGCTAAAAATAATGTTTGATACTACAATCTATATGATTATGCGGTGCATATGCCATGCGCCTTCAGTAGTCATTTTAAAATTATACCATAACTATTCTTACAGAAGAGAATAGTTAAAATACACAATAAGGAGATTACAATGAATCAGTCAAACTGTATCGTCGCCCAGTCAGGCGGCCCAACTGTTGCAATCAACGCAAGCCTTGCAGGAGTCATCGCAGGAGTAAAAAGCTCTGAAAAATACGATATCTGCTATGGCGCCGTAAACGGAATACTCGGCATATTAAATGAGAATTATCTCAATCTGTCAGATATTTTTGCAGATGATGCTAATCTTGAAAAGCTCAAGACCACACCTGCCATGTATCTTGGCTCATGCCGCCACAAGCTCCCTGATTACAAGGATGATGATTCACCATATGTATACATCTTCCACCAGTTTGATAAGCTCTCCGTAAAGGCTTTCTTTTACATCGGTGGAAATGATTCGATGGATACCGTATTAAAGTTATCCGATTATGCAAAAAAAATCAACAGTGATGTGAAAATTATAGGGATTCCAAAGACCATCGACAATGATCTGTGCATGACAGACCACACTCCGGGATTTGGCTCTGCCGCCAAATATATCGCATCAAGCATGCTTGAGATAGCCCATGATACCTTTATCTATGCTGTTAAGAGAGTGACAATCGTTGAAATCATGGGACGTGACGCAGGATGGCTCACTGCCGCTTCCGCTCTCGCACGTAATGAGTACAATACAGCGCCTCAGTTCATCTATCTGCCTGAGGTGGATTTCGACAAGGACAAATTTGTTGCCGATATAAAAGAAGCCCTTACACACACTAACAATGTAATAGTTGCCGTATCCGAAGGAATACATGACGCAGACGGCTCATACATTACATCATCAAATGCCTCATGTGACCAGTTCGGACACCAGCAGCTAAGCGGTGCCGGAAAGGCTCTTGAGTTCATTGTTAAAGAAAACATCGGTGTCAAGGTTCGCTCAGTAGAGGTAAACGTGCTCCAGCGCTGTGCCTCACATCTTGCATCATTAACCGATATCGAGGAATCTTTTGCTCAGGGTAAAAAGGGTGTCACTATTGCAGCAGAGGGTGTGACCGCATCAATGGTATGCTTGAAGCGCATCTCAAATGATCCTTATCAGGTAGAATACACATATTCTGCTATCAAGGATATCGCAAACGAGGCCAAGTCTGTGCCAAGAGAGTGGATCAATGATGCTGGCAATGATGTGAAGCCTGAGCTTATCGAATACTTAAAGCCACTTATTCAGGGAGAAACCGCTGTAGCCTACAAGAATGGTCTGCCTGACTATATGGATGTGTCACATCTTCACAAATGTAACTGATTTTAGCTGCCGCCTACACCCCGGTGTGGGCAGCAACAGCATATCTCCAAGGAGGTCGATTTACATGAAGAAAAAAGTACTTATAACCTGCGCCGTTGTGCTTGGCGTGATTTTGGCTGTTTATCTTGGCTTTGCCTTTTATTTTAGCAGCCACTATCTGTTCAACACAAAGATTAACTCTGTAAAATACGCAGGGAAAACCGCAAAAGAGGCAATAGAAAAAAATACAGCCCTAAGCCGCGACTACCTGCTCACAATCACTGATAGAAAAGGCAACAGCTTCTCACTTAAGGGACCTGATTTTTCCTATGAATATGTCTCAAACGGTGACGAGGAGCAAATCCTAAAAAACCAGAATGCTTTTACATGGCCTGTCAGTCTCTTCAAAGCTCAAAACTATACTCTAAAGGGTTCGTCCAAATATGACGATGCTGCTTTGGCGGAAAAGCTCAAGGCTCTTGATATTTTCAGTGATGACTACATTGAAAATCCAGAGGATGCCCACATCGAGATAAAAGACGGCAAATACGATGTGATTGAAGAGAAAAATGGCTGCAAGCCGATATATGACAGCATCCTTTCCGAAGTAAAGGATGCCCTGGACAATGAGCTTCCAAAGCTTAGCTTAAGTGATGACTGTTATGAAGCTCCAAAAATCACAAAGGAAAGCGATACAATCAAAAATGAAAAAGAAGCCCTCGACAAATACACTGCTTCAACTGTCACTTACAAAATTGAAGGTGCCGATGAGAAGCTTGACTCAGCCAAAATCCTTGATATGCTAAGCATCTCAGATGACGGCAGCGTGAGCATAGATGATGCCAAGGTCACTAAATATGTCCAGCAGCTTGCTTCCAAGTATAACACCTTCGGACGCAAGCGCTCGTTCAAAACATCGTCCGGTGACACTATTGAAATAGGTGGTGGAGACTACGGATGGGTAGTCAGCAAGAAAAATGAGAAGGCCAAACTTCTTTCCGATTTAGAGGGAGGCAAGCCAGTGGAAAGAGAACCTGTTTACGAGCAGACTGCTCTCTACCGCGGTGCTGACGACATAGGTAATACATACATAGAGATTGACTACACAAAGCAGCACATGTGGTATTACAAGGATGGTGCTCTCCAGATGGAGTCTGATTTCGTATCAGGTAATCTCGCCCGTCAGAACGGTTCTGTAGATGGTGTATACAAGATTGTTTACAAGCAGAGAAATGCTACTCTTGTCGGTGAGGGTTACTCTTCTCCTGTCAGCTATTTCATGCCGTTTGCCTACAATATAGGTATCCATGATGCCAGCTGGCGTGATACCTTCGGAGGAACAATTTACAAAACCTCCGGCTCACACGGATGTATCAATGTTCCGCCTGCTTTTGCAGAGCAGCTGTTCAACGCTGTGGATAAGGGCACTCCTGTTGTTGCCTACTACAGAGAGGCTGTCACTCTGACAAACAATGCTGCAAAGATGTCCAATGCATACTCGTATGTAGCTCCTGATGCAGCGCAGTAAGTGTGGATTGCATTGTATCTTTTAATAATATGTTAGTTAAGGCGACCGGCGCACTGGAAATTCACCCCCGT
>OLPU01001639.1_pt1 | contig 16311 bp, 10 predicted proteins | sample 1673111 | NCBI WGS metagenome assembly OLPU01 (sample SAMEA3136755, study PRJEB25190) | human gut metagenome | reverse complement strand
CGGTAAACCTCGGTGTCGGTCTTGCAATGCAGGGAAAGAAAGTGTTGCTCATAGATGCAGACCCGCAGGGCGACTTAACCACTTGTCTCGGCTGGCAGGATACGGATAACTTGGGTATCACGCTTGCAACGAAACTCACAGATGTCTTAAACGAAACGATGAATGACCCTACGGTCGGTATTCTGCACCACGACGAAGGTGTTGACCTTGTTCCGGCAAACCTTGAGCTTTCAGCAATGGAATTTAACCTTGTCAACGCAATGAGCAGAGAGACGGCATTGAGAAATTATCTCAGCGAAGTGAAGGACAAATACGACTATATCCTTATAGATTGTATGCCTTCCCTCGGAATGGTAACAATCAATGCTCTATCTGCGGCAGACAGCGTTATTATTCCTGTTCAGGCTCAGTATTTACCGGCAAAAGGAATGACGCAGCTTGTTCAGACCATTTCAAGAGTTAAGAAGCGTATCAATCCGAACTTAAAGATTGACGGTATGCTTCTCACTTTGGTGGATAGCCGTACCAACCTCGCCAAAAGCACGGTAGAAGCTCTGAGAGAAAACTTCGGTAATCAAATCAAGATGTATCGAACATATATCCCGATTGCCGTAAAAGCCGCAGAGACTTCTTCCAAAGGCAAGAGCATTTTTGCCTACGAACCCAACAGTACGGTGTCAAAGGCGTACACCGAATTTACAAAGGAGGTGTTAGCCGATGGCAGGAAGAAAGAGCGACTTCACTCTCACGAAGCTCGATGACTTATTCTCAACGCAGGAACAGAGAGATGAAGAAAAGCTTTCAAAAATCCGAGATATTCCCTTGACTGAGATTGACGATTTCCCCGACCACCCTTTTAAGGTGCGTGATGACGAGGATATGGCACAGCTCATTGAGAGTATTAAGGAACGAGGGGTTATTACTCCGGCGACGGTAAGGCAGAAAGAGGACGGCAGATACGAACTCATATCGGGACACAGACGAAAGCGAGCCTGTGAGCTTGCCGGGTTTGATACTCTCCGTTGTGAGGTCGTTGAACTGAACCGAGACGAAGCCACGATTTTAATGGTTGAGAGCAACTACCAAAGGTCGCAAATACTTCCCTCAGAAAAAGCCTATGCCTACAAAATGCGTTTGGAGGCGATGAAAAGGCAAGGAGAACGCACGGATTTAACTTCGTCCCCAGTGGGGACAAAGTTGAGAACTTCTGACGAGCTTGCTCAAGAATGTGGCGACAGCCGAAATCAGATTCACAGGTATATTCGCCTTACAAACCTTGTTCCCGAACTTTTGGAATATGTTGATGAGGGGCGAATTAAAATGCGACCGGCGGTTGAACTGTCTTTTCTCGATGAGGACAGTCAGCGTGATGTGGTTGACGAAATTGACCTGAACGACGCAACCCCATCCCACGACCAAACAATCCGTATGCGAAAGTTCTTTGAGGAGGGCAAGCTCACAACCGAAGCAATCCAAGCGATTATGTCGGAGGAAAAGCCAAACCAAAGGGAGAAAATTGTTTTGAGGGGCGACAGAGTTCGACAGCTTATCCCGAAGAACATTCCCATAAGCCAAACGGAGGATTTTGTGTGCAAGGCATTGGAGCATTACAACAAGTTTCTGCGAAGCAGAGCCGACCGTGACAGCCGATAGCCTTCCCCCTTTCTCATACTCTAACCCCTATATATACCGGCTATTAACCTGCTGAAAAAATATACTCTATCTCCCTTGAGTATATCTATCTCTAATAACATATAGCTGTCTATAAAAGGGTTCGCACATTTGAAGCAAAAGCAAAATGTCTGCTACGATAAAAAGTTCAGCCAATCGCACCTTTGATGTTTTGACCGGTTTTGATTACGATTAAAGCAGAAAGGAGCGATGGATATGAAAAACAGGCTGATACCTTGTGTTCTTGCCTGCCTGATGATTTTTCTCGTAGGTTGTACCAGTAACACAGCCAAAGAAGCTGCACAGGAGATAACGAAAACGGAGACTTCTTTTCCGGCTGGTAATACCGAAACAAATTCTCAGGAAGATACGGCAGAAGAACCGGAAAGCACGGCAGTTCAGGAGGAAACACCGATTACGGCAGAAGAAAGCAAACCAACCGCTGAAAGTCAGACGGTTGCAACTGTTCAGACAAAACCGGCGGAAGAAAAAACGGCTGATACTCCTGCAACCGAAAAGCCAAAGGCAGAGCCACCAAAGCAGACAACCACGCAGGCTGAACCCGAAAAACAAACGGAACAGCCAAAAGAACAGACAACTGCCGAACAAAAGCCGGTTGAAAAGCCGACTGAAAAGCCGGCAGAACCGAAACCGACAGAGCCGCCCAAGCAGACATTCGATGTCAGCCCTTATGTTAGTTACGCAAAAGAGTATGCGGTAAGCATAGGGCTTTCTCTTGACAGCACGGCGACAGAATGTTGGGACAACCCCATATCCGCAAATCCTAACCGAAGCGGTATCAAGTCTGATATTGAAAGCAGACTGAACCGATACAAGAACAGCGAGGGTTTTACCGCTGTGTGGATATGGACAGAAAAGCTATCCGATACGGAGTACAACATCTATATCGGCTACTGCTAAAACAAAATAATTTTAAGCGGACGCACTGAGTAAAATCGGTGCGTTTTTGCATTTCAAGGAGGAAAACGCAATGGTTAAAACAAAATTCAAGAAAGCCGTCTCGCTTATGTTGGCGGCGGTTATGAGCCTCACTGCTTTTATGGGCATTGGGGCAACGACAGCCTTTGCAGCCGTAGGCGAAAAAGCCGATGTGTACCTCGTCGATTATCCCCGAAGCGGAGATACCAATAACAACGGCGAATGGGGACACGGCAATCTCAACTATATGAACGGTTGGAAAGGCTTGTCCACGAAATATACGGGACTTCGTGCAATGGGTTCGTATTCGGGCAATATCGCCTACTGTATCGAGCCGGGTACAGGTCAGCGGACTGGAGATACTCTCACCGAAAAGGACGAGAACTTCTTCAACAACATCAGTCCGAACGGTACGATTTCCGGCGATGATATTCGCCTGCTTATCGGTCGTATCTTGCAGTACGGCTACCGTGGAGGAATTTCGACAAGCTGGAAGTCGCAGAATGAAAGCGACGCAAACTGTATCGCCCACGCTTATGCCACTCAGATTTTGATTTGGGAAACGATTGTCGGCGAAAGAGACGCAGGCTTCAATCACGTTTCTACGGGCGGGTACAATGCCGTGCTTGAATGTGTAAGCTCTGCACACCCTCTCCGCAGTAAAATCCTGTCTTACTACAACAGTATGGTAACAAGCGTTCAGTACCATACGAAAGTTCCGAGCTTCTGCACAAGGTCAAGCGGTTCTGCCAAGGTAAACGAGCTTGAATGGAACGGAAGCAAGTATGTTGCAACTCTCACCGATACAAACGGTGTGCTTGGCAACTACAACTTCTCGGCAAACATTGACGGCGTTTCGTTCTCTGTCAGCGGAAACAAATTGACTGTTTCGATGGAGAAAGCTCCGAGCAAGGAATTTACCATCACAGCCGCAAAAAAGAACGGTGTCCGCAGAGGTGTAGTTGTATGGACTGACGGTATCCATCAGAATGGCAACGGCATTCAGGATGTGGTCACTTATGCTCAGGAGGTCAGCGACCCTGTCAGCGGATTTGTCAAAATGAAGGTAAGCTACGGCTCTTGTCAGATTGTAAAGACAAGTGAGGACGGAAAGGTTGACGGTATTCAGTTTACCATCAGCGGTAACGGTGTCAATCAGACTGTAACAACCGCAAACGGCGGCAAATTCCAACTGGATAACCTTATGCCCGGTGTTTACACGGTAACAGAACAGTCTATCGACAAATATGTACCGCAGGAGGTTCACAGAGTTACTGTTGTTGCCGGTCAGGTGGCAAAGGTCAACTTCAATAATGTTCTCAAGAGAGGTAATCTTCAGGTTATCAAATCTTCGGAGGATAATCTGGTCGAGGGTGTAACTTTCCACCTTTACGGAACTTCGCTTGCGGGTATTACCGTAGATGAATATGCAGTGACAGATAAGAACGGTGTTGCTTCTTTCGATGATGTGCTTATAAGCGGCACTACCCCATACACCATTGAGGAAGTGGATACCGCAATCCGTTATGTTGTGCCTGCAAATCAGACCGCACCGATTAACTGGAAAGAAGTAACCACAAGAAACTTCACGAACATTCTCAAAAAGTTCAGCGTAACCGTAACAAAGAGCGACCGAGAGGAAGGCACACCGCAGGGCGACGCTACCCTTGCCGGAGCAGTTTACGGCATTTATAAAGGCGAAACCCTTGTGGATAAGTATGTTACGGATAAGAATGGGCAGTTTACCACAAAGGAATATGTCTGTGATAATGACTGGACAATCCGTGAAATCACGCCGTCCGAGGGTTATCTGCTCGACGGTACAATCCATAAGGTCGGTGCTGAACCGCAGCTCTATACTGTGGAACACAATCAGACCGTAAATGATGTAACCGAACAGGTTATGAAAGGCAATATCGCCATTATCAAGCATACCGATAACGGAGAAACACAGATTGAGACACCTGAAAACGGAGCAACCTTTGAAATCTATCTCAAATCTTCCGGCAGCTTTGACGCAGCAGAAGAAGATGAAAGAGATGTGATTGTTTGTGATGAAAACGGCTTCGGTCAGACAAAGGATATGCCTTACGGCGTATATACCGTTCATCAGACCTCCGGTTGGGAGGGGCGTGAGTTAATGGACGACTTCGATGTGTTCATTGCTCAAAACGGACAGACCTACCGCTATCTTATCAACAATGCAAACTTTGAAAGCTATATCAAGGTGGTTAAGGTGGACGCAGAAAGCGGTAAAAACATTCCTTATGCCGGTGCTGGGTTCAAAATCTTTGACCCGGACGGCAATCAGGTAACAATGACCTTTACTTATCCTACTCCGACAACGATTGATACTTTCTACACCGACGCAAACGGACAGCTTGTTACACCGGAGAAACTGGAATACGGCAAGGGATATTCTCTTGTTGAGGTTCAGGCTCCTTACGGATATGTGCTTGACAGCACACCGGTGTGCTTTGATGTGGCAGAGGAACATTCTTCCGATGAGGGTGGTATTACCGTGATTAAGGTCGATAAGCCTAATATGGCACAGAAAGGCACAGTCAACATTGAAAAGACCGGCGAGGTATTCTCCGGGGTGAATGTCTCCGGCGAGGAAAATACCGATGTTATCTATCAGCCTGTGTATGAAGTGAAAGGTCTTGCAGGTGCGGTATATGAAATTACCGCAGCAGAAGATATTATCACTCCCGACGGCACACTCCGTTATGCAAAGGGTGAGGTTGTAGATACCGTAACGACAGATGAAAGCGGTCTTGCCAAGAGCAAGGAGCTTTATCTCGGAAAATATACGGTGGTTGAAATTACTGCACCGGAGGGTATGGTCATCAACAAAGAAGCTCACGATGTTGAGCTGACTTATGCCGGTCAGGAAGTGTCTGTAACCGAAACCGCCACAAGCTTTGTAAACGACAGGCAAAAAGTAACGGTAAGTCTTGAAAAGACTATTGAAAAGAACGACATCTTCAACATCGGTAACGGCGATGAAATGAAGAATATCAGCTTCGGACTTTTCGCCGCAGAGGAACTTGTTTCTGCAAGCGGTACTTCTATCCCGGCAGACGGTCTGATTGAGATTATCTCACTTTCCGAAAACGGCAAGGCAACGCTGAAAACCGACCTTCCTTTCGGAAGCTACTATGTAAAAGAGCTTGCAACTGATGAGCATTATATCCTTACCGACGCCAAGTATCCGTTCACTTTCAGCTATGCCGGTCAGGATACCGCAAATGTTGAGATTGCGGTCAACGACGGAAAAGCGATTGAGAACAAGCTCATTTACGGTTCTGTATCCGGTAAGAAAATTACCGAAAACGGCGAAGCACTGGGAGGTGCTGTAATCGGTCTGTTTAAGGCTGATGAAACCGTATTTACAAAAGAAAATGCTTTGATGACTGCTACCTCTGAAAATGACGGTAGCTTTTCTTTTGACAAAGTACCGTATGGAAACTGGATTGTAAGAGAAATCGAACAGCCGAAGGGCTTTGTGCTTGATGAAACTTCTTATGAAGTTAGAATCTCCGAGGTCGGTCAGGTCATTGAGGTTGAAATCGTCAATGAGTATGTTCACGGCAATATCAAGTTGACTAAGGTCGATGAAGATTACCCGGACAACAAGCTGACAGGAGCGACCTTTGAGGTTTACAAAGATGTAAACGGAGACGGCAAATTGGACGACGGCGACGAGCTTATTGGTTTGCTTACCGAAACCTCTACCGGTATTTACGAGATGAAGGAGATTCTTTACGGAAAATACCTTGTAAGAGAAACCAAAGCACCGGAAGGCTTTGAGCTTGATAAGGGTGTGTACTCTGTTTTCATTGAAAAAGATGAAACCACCTACGAGGTAGAAAACAAAGCCGGCGTCGGCTTTATTAACACGGCAATGAAAGGAAACCTGAAAATCGTTAAGACTTCCTCTGACGGTAAGGTTGAAGGCTTCACTTTCAGAGTTACAGGAGTAAACGGTTATGACCGAAGCTTCACGACCGATAAGAACGGCGAAATCATTATCGAGGGACTTCGTATCGGCGATTACACCATTTCCGAAGTTCAGGATAGTGTTTCTGCTTCCTATGTGCTTCCTGCGGATAAGATTGCAACCGTAAAGGTCGGTTCTACTACCGTTGTGGAAATGCACAATGAGCTGAGAGATACACCAAAGACCGGAGACAACAGCAATGTCGGCTTGTGGACTGCACTTGCGGGACTTTCTGCCCTCGGCATTGTAGGCACAGCCATTATTGCGTACAGAAAAAAGAAGAAGGAGGACAATGAGTAATGGACGCTAAAACAATCGTAGCAGTTGTATTGGTCGCCTTTATTATCGGCGGCTTTATCTTCTTGCAGATTAAGAACAGAAAGAAATAAGGAACACGAAAGTGGGCGGAGTGAAAACTTCGCCCACGGTTCTTTTACGGAGGTGCATTATGAATAAGCAAAAGACGGTTGACAGCAAGGTGCTTGCAATACTCAGAGAATGCCCCGAAACGAGGTATGACGATATGCAGCTTATCCTTTGCTATTACAACCGATACAGCTATATGAGAGTCGGCGATTTGTCGCTTGAAGATATAGTCAACAACTATAAAGGCTACGGCTTGCCGTGCTTTGAGACTATCCGCAGAGCAAGACAGAGAGTGCAATCCCTATTTCCCGAACTGTCAAGGCAGTGCAGTGGCTGCGACTGCGGAAACATCAGAATTGTGATTGAAGTAAGCTGAGGTGTGGATATGAACGAGGGAAAAAGAAAAATCGGTGAATACACTGTTCTTTGCTCGGTCAATGTGGGCGAAAAGGAAGTTATCTTGGCTTCCAATGAGCAAAGCACAAACGGCGATAAATTTATGTGCGGCTTTGCAGAGCGAAACGACCTGTTTGAACTGTGTTCGGAATGTATGGTAAGCGATGACTATATCGAAATCGTACACCTTTTCGGAAGCCGTGTGGCAAATGAAGCGGAGCTTTTCAAGGAACAGGTCGAAAAACTGGATATTCCAATCACACTCATAACAGAAGCCGACTGTATCCCCGACCACTATTCCAAAGACATCAACGGCAAAATCATAGCCATTGACCCCAAGGTATTAAAGCCTGAATTTCAGAGAGCCGACAGACAGCTCTACTATGTTACAGGTGGTTTCGGTGCGTCGGCAAACAGCCGTGGAAGCGCCGTGTTTTGTACCAATCTTCACACCGGCAAATCAACCCGATATGAAAGAATGGATGTTATGGGCGAGGTAAAGCCTGAGCGTCTGCCTGAATGGGCAAAGGAAAAGGCACAGGAGCTTTCAAACAAGAAGCGAAACAAAGACAAAGAACGATAAGGAGGACAAAGCAATGAAGGAAAATTTCACTTTTCAGCAAAAGACAAAGCTTCTGACGAAACTGTTTGACGCAGGCTGCAATACCGAAAAGAAATTGCAGCAGCTTGATATGGAGAGCATTTTGAAAATTCCCGGTATCACTATTCCGGATATGAGCCTGATTATCGAGTTTCAGAAGCAGACCAAAGCCAATAAGCTGTTCTCTTATTTGGGAGGTGGCACTGATGAGCAGGCAGGAACAGAATGACCGCCATATCATTTGGAGCGATATTAGCCTTGACCTTGATGATTGGCGAGAGTCTTTGGAGGAACTGTATCCCGGATATTCCGATGATGAGCTTTACGACATTATGGTAAAATCCAATGCCGAAAATCTTTATGATGAACGAGCAAATCTCAACATTCAGCTTTCACAGCCGATTATCGTAATCGGCGACCTCGGCCGATGGAACGGCAGAGTGTCGGGATACAAGATGATTGATTCAGGCAACATTAAGGACTGCCTTTATTCTGACACCGACTACACAGAATGGTATGTTGACAAATACGGAGACCTTCGAGCCGACGCTGTTCATCACGACGGTACAAACCATTATCTTTACCGTGTATTCAAAGACGGTGTTACCGATACGCAGATTGAAAATCTGCAAGTTAAAATCTACAACGGAAAAGCCACAAGAGCCGACATCACACGAGTTACCAAAAGACTCGGCGATGATATTGCCGGCGTATATGGTTTTTCTATTCCAAAGCAAAGACAACCAAACGAACAAGCGAGGTGATGAAAATGGATTACAGAGTATTGACCGAAGCAGAGCGTAAATACACCTTCAGCCAAAGTCAGCAGCTCTCTATGCAGACCGGTCTTATCGGATATTTGCGTGCCGACTTCGGTTCTACCGGGAACGAGTTTTGGACGACTTGGAACGATTTCAGAAAAGACCTGAAAACCGATGAATTTAAGGCTGAATTTGACGATGTGATAAACGGATTGCGTGACGGCGATGTTTTGTCCGGCAGAAAGGCTATGTCCTCTTACTGTTATTCCACTCCCGACAGTTCCTTTAATGATGACCGCAACCACTACGGCATTCGTCTTGATACGGAAAAGTACAGCTATCTTATGAGGTTTAACCCCAATAGGGGCGAGTACAATCTGTACTGCTATTGCTATCAGAAAGAGTGGCTGAACAGCCACTTGAAAAATGCCGAGCGTGGTATCCGATTTATCGACCCGCACTATCAGGAGCAGTTTCGCATTGCGGACGGAGAAAAAATCTCAATCAAGCTCGGCGACGGCAAAACAATGGAGAGAACTTGCAGATATATCGACGACTACCATTTGGAGGTCGGCACAAATCTCTACCATATCTGCGAATTTGCCGAGCTTTGCGAGAGAAACGGTCATACCGTAGAACCAGCCGCAAAAGAAAACACGAAGCCTGCAAAGGACAAAGAAAAAACACGATAAGGAGGTGCAGACGAGGTGGCAAGGAAATTTGACCTGATTTCGGAGCTGTATGAAAGAACCTGCTTTGCAGTTACAGACAATCCGGTAAACTGGCAATCGTTTCTGAAAACAGCAGGCAGAAATTTCAGGCTCCGATTTGATGAACAGCTTCTCATTTATGCCCAAAGACCCGATGTAACAGCCGTGCTTGAAATCGAACGATGGAACGGCACTTTCGGTCGCTGGGTAAATCGAGGAGCAAAAGGTATTGCCGTATTTGAGGACGCAGACAGAAGCCGTCAAAGGCTGATTCATTACTTTGATATATCAGACACCCACGAAAGCCGACATTCCCGCCCTGTTCCTATTTGGGAGATGAGACCCGATTATGAAGCAGAGGTTATCGAAACGCTTGAAAACACTTTCGGGGCGGTAAACGATACAACGAGTATTGAAAATGTCGTCAAAGAGAGCATTGCCAATGCCGTCGAGGACAACATCGCAGACTATATCTCCGACTTTATGAGTTTGGGTGCAGGAAGCGATATTGAGTATTTGTCTGCCGACGAAGCAAATGCCTTGTATTTGGAGCTTGTCAGAAACAGCGTGTCATATATGGTTATGGCACGATTGGGACTGAACGCAGACAAGGTCTATTCTCCCGATGACTTTGCCGGTATTTCAAGCTTCAATTCACAGGAAGTTCTCAATGCGGTGGGTATTGCTACAAGCGACATTGCAGAAATGGCGTTGCTCCCTGTCAGCAGAACAATCAGCACGCTCAGCAAGGAAAATCGCATAATTGATGAACAGGAGCAATCCGAATACAATAAAGACATCAAAGACGAAAGGAGTCAAAGCGATGAGCGAAATCACATACACGATGGTGGGAGATTACAATCTTCCGAACCTGAAACTGCCGGAGCAGACGGAAGTGACTCTCGGCAGATGGTCGCAGATGAGGAGAACTTATCTGAAGGAACATCACAAAATCCTGTACTACAATCTTCTGACGAAAGGGATTCTGAACAGTCACTTGGCGGAGGTTCAGCAGAGAGCCAGCGAACTGGAGGAAACTCTCGTGAAGCAGATGGCACAGAAAGCCGGGCTGACGGAGCAGATGAAAGCGGAAGATATGATGAAGTGGGTTCGCCTGATGAACAACATCAGGAACTCGGCACAGGAAATCGTGAAGAATCAGGTAATATTCGCTTAGAGTATTACGACAGAAACCACGAGGACAAGAGCCTGCCGTTTTTCGGTGGCGATGATACTATCCGAGAGATACTCGGTACCACCCCGCATTTGTCCGCTTCAAAGGAAGAAATCAAAGACTTCTATGAGAGAAATACGGACAATGCGACCCGTACCGAATATATCAAGGGTATTTTCAACAACGATTACACCCGGCTTACCTTAAACGACGGCAGGCTTGTTGGATACAAAACATTTCAGAATGTCCTCCACTTGTGGGAGGGCGAATACGAAAACAGAACCGCTCAGAGCTTCTATGACTGGGGCGTTATCGCACAGCATTTTGAAGCAATGAGACTTTTGGGAGAATTGACCGATACAATGAAACCGCTTCCGTCTATGGACGGTCAGTTGACTCTCATAATGGGAAATCAGGCAGAGGAACAAAAAACCTCTGCCTTTACTTTTTCTCAGGAAATCATAGACGCAGTTCTCACCCGTGGAAGCGGAGTTTCCGAGGGTAAAATGCGTATCTATGAGCAGTTTGAAAAGAGCCTTTCCGCAAAGGAAAACGCCGACTTCTTGAAAAACGAATACGGTTGGGGCGGCTCTTACCCTGTCATTATCGGTGCAGGCATTGACGAACAGCACGACGGAAAAGGCATCACAATTTCAAAAGGTATCGGAAGCGACAAGCCACACATTACGCTTTCTTGGTCTCAGGTTGAAAAGCGTATCGGAGACCTTATCCGTATGGACAGATACCTAAACCGAAAGGAAAAAGAAAAGTACCCGGAATGGCTTGAAAAGCAGGAAGAAAGGCGAGCCGAGCTTGCAGAGCAGAGAAAAAACCGTGAGATACTCTCTACCGCACCGCCTGAGCCTGAAAACAAAGAGGACGAACCGGAAGCACAGTATGAATATCATCTCGGCGACAGCGTATATATCGGAGCTTCGCAGTATGAGATTTTGTCCTTTGATGAAAACCGTGTAATGCTCTATGACTTCGATATGCCCCTATTCAACAAGGAGATTTCAAGGGAAGAATTTGACCGCAAAGTGCGTGAAAATCCGATGAACGACCACTTGAAGGTCAGTGTATTACCGGCGGAAGAAAAATTCGTTACAGGCGAAAATGAAGCTCAAAACGATACCGAAACCGTACAGGATTTCAGTCCGAAAACCGGTTATGACGACGCCTTCTTTATCGACCGGGACAATGAAAGCGTTACTTGGATGTACTATAATCCCGACAGCAATGCCGGAGGTCAGTATGTTACAAATACGCTTTCTTTTGACGAGATACAGCAAGCTGCAAGGGAATATGACTCGACTGAGGATTTCTTTGATTATCTCGGCAGTATTGCAAATCAGGAGCTTGCCGATGTAGGCACGGAATGGTTTGAGGAAGCAGAAAGTCAGTTTTCACAACAGCCTGATTTCACAGACTGTACCAAAGCGACAATGCAAAGCCTTGTGGCTGCTGCTTCTGAAGTATCGGTTTATGACCGAGAAACAGAAATTCTTTATTCCGTGCTTGGCAGATTAAAGATTGACGACATTGAACTCAGTTATGATGAAAACGGTCTTGTTGCAAGGGACAGCGATAACGAATGGCACGGTGCAGAGTTTTATCATTTTCTTGTTGATGAAGCCTTTGTATTTGAAGATGACGGTTCTGTGCTTGGTATCAGACCTGACTTGCTTGATGACTTTAAGGCTTTATCCGAACACAACGGCGTTGAAGTTAAAGACGACCGAGATAAAGAACCTGAGCCGATAGTTCCCGCTTGGGAGCAAAAGAAAAAGTCAAAGGTAAAGACCTTTGACCTCCACCCGGATATTCCTATGTCGGAGCGACACAATTTTGACCTTGCCAATAATCAGGTTGAAGAAGTGAACAAAAAAGAACGTTTTCACAGAAACTATGCAGCGATTAAGGTCTTGAAGGATTGTCAAAACGAAAACCGTTTTGCAACACCTGACGAGCAGAAAATCTTGTCGAGATATGTCGGTTGGGGCGGTATTCCCGAAGCCTTTGACGAACGAGCCGGAGCTTGGCATACAGAGTATGCAATGCTGAAAAATATCCTGACGCCGGAGGAATATGCGTCGGCAAGAGAAAGCACCTTGACCGCCTTTTACACTCCGCCCGAAGTATCTACCGCCATTTACAAGGTGTTGGAACAGATGGGATTTCAGGAGGGCAACCTGCTTGAGCCGTCCTGCGGTATCGGTAACTTCATCGGTATGCTGCCTAAGTCAATGGAAAACGCAAAGGTTTACGGTGTTGAGCTTGATACCATTTCAGCCGGTATCGCTCAGCAGCTTTATCAGAAATCTTCCATTGCGGCACAGGGCTTTGAGGAAGTAAATGTCCCCGACAGCTTCTTTGACGGTGTTATCGGCAACGTGCCTTTCGGAGATTTCAAAGTCTCCGATAAACGATATGACAAGTACAACTTCTTAATCCACGATTATTTCTTTGCAAAATCGCTTGATAAATTACGCCCCGGCGGTGTGATGGCTCTTGTGACAAGCAAAGGAACTATGGACAAGGAAAACTCCAATGTCCGAAAATATATCGCACAGAGGGCGGAGCTTCTCGGAGCAATCAGACTTCCGAATGACACCTTCAAAGGCAATGCCGGAACAGAGGTTGTATCCGATATTCTGTTTTTGCAAAAGCGAGACAGGCTCATAGATATTGAACCGGATTGGGTTCATCTTGACACCGACGAAAACGGTATAAGAATGAACTCATATTTTGTTCAGCACCCGGAAATGATACTCGGCGAAATGAAAATGGTAAGCGGTCGTTTCGGACCGGAAGCAACCTGTGAACCGTTTGAAAATGCCGACCTTTCGGAGCTTTTGAACGAAGCAGTCTCAAACATTCACGGAGAAATCTCCGAATACGAGGTTGCCGACGAGCTGGAGGAAGAAGATAATTCTATCCCGGCAGACCCTACGGTAAGGAACTTCTCTTACACAATTTTGGACGATAAAATCTATTTCCGTGAGAACTCCCGTATGTCCCCGGTGGAGGTATCGGCAACCGCCGAGAACCGTATCAAGGGTATGATTGGGATAAGAGATTGCGTTCGCAACCTGATTGAACTGCAAACCGAGGATTACCCCGACAGCGAAATCAAACAGGCACAGGAAAAGCTGAACACTCTGTATGACAGCTTTACAAAGAAGTACGGACTGATTAACAGCCGTGCCAATACTTCCGCCTTTTCCGATGACAGCTCCTATGCTCTGCTCTCTGCTCTTGAGGTCTTGGACGAAAATGGCGAACTGGAACGCAAGGCGGATATGTTCTTCAAGAGAACGATTAAACCGCACAAGCCTGTAACGGAGGTTGACACCGCAGACGAAGCTCTCGCTGTCTCTATGGACGAAAAAGCAGCCATTGATATGGCATATATGATGGAGTTGTCCGGCAAAAGTGAGGAAGAATTATTTTCTGACTTAAAGGGTGTTATCTTCTTAAATCCCCTTTATGAGTACGGCAATTCTTATGAGCCGAAGTATCTGATGGCAGACGAATATCTGTCGGGCAATGTTCGTGATAAGCTGGCAACAGCCAAAAGGTCTGCGACTCTGTATCCCGAAGATTACACCGTCAATGTGCAGGCACTTGAAAAGGTGCAGCCAAAGGATTTGACGGCAAGCGAGATTTCCGTAAGGCTCGGTGCGACTTGGATACCGCCCGAAATATTCCAACAGTTTATGTTTGAGTTTCTCGATACGCCACGCTATGCACAGTGGAATATCAAGGTTCACTACTCTCAGTTTACCGGAGAATGGAACATTGAGGGAAAGAGCTATGACCGTTCCAATGTTAAAGCGTACAGCACATACGGCACTTCCCGTATCAACGCATATAAGATAATCGAGGAAACGCTGAACCTGAAAGATGTCCGTATCTTTGACTATATCGAAGATGACGAGGGCAAAAAGAAAGCAGTTCTCAATAAAAAGGAAACGGCAATCGCACAGGCAAAGCAGGAACTCATAAAGCAGGGCTTTCAGGACTGGATATGGGATGACCCTGCCCGCCGAGAAAAACTTACGAAAATGTATAACGAGAAATTCAATAGTATTCGTCCTCGTGAGTACGACGGAAGCCACATTGTTTTCAACGGTATGAACCCGGAAATCGAACTCCGTGAACATCAGAAAAATGCGGTTGCACACATTCTGTACGGCGGCAATACGCTGCTGGCACACGAAGTGGGGGCAGGGAAAAGTGTGACACGTTCGCAACTGAAAAGGTTGCGCACAAGTCAATAGAATTGGGAACCAGAAAGGAATCCCTGAAAAGACTTGGAGAACTAATATTCCGATAGGTGGAATGAAGGGGTAACGCCCTGAAACGCCTACCTTATAAACTGCGATATGCGGCAGTCCTCTGTAACAAGGATTGCGGTATAACGCTCGCAAAAGTCGGCGGAAATGCACCCAAACGGATTATGCCGCGGAAAGCGTCCCAGCGGTGGGATGTGTGCATGATACGCCGGAGGTCTACAAACTGCCTATGGTCAGAATGTCATGATGACTGACGAAATCCCGAATGTACGGGTCTAAAAGGCGCAGGAGCAGAAATGTTCCTTTCCGACTACGGAAGTATGTGAGGATGAGTAAGAATTTTTACTATGAAAGTCCTTGCGGTGTTACAGGCACCGCCCAGCATACAGGCTCAGAGGGACACCTAAGGGCAGATATGTACAGATAGGAATATTGGAACGTGGAAAGACTGGAACACGGAGCTGGTTACAGGCTATGAGGTGTTGGATTGGAAAGCGCATTGCGTATAACAATCCTTTATCCAGTTGAGAGAGATGGCACAGTACCGATGAAGCCGTGGAAACACGGTGGAGGGATGGCCATTAGTCGTCAGCAATCAATAAATTGAAAACTATACAGACACAAAGGTTCGAGTATGACTAAGAAAGGCACACCCCAAAGGAGGTATGCCGACTATGACAGTGAAGAAATTGCAAAAGAAAGCGAAACTGCGCAACGCTGAATACTTCGGCTTGCAGGAGGTATTGGACAGGCTCTATGCCCAAAGTACGGAAAACAAACGCTTTACCGTGCTGATGGAGCTGGTGGCCGCCGATGAAAATATCTTACTTGCTTACCGAAATATCAGCAAAAACAAGGGCAGCAAAACGGCGGGAACAGACGGAAAAACTGTCCGCTACCTGTCAAAGTTCACAAACACAGCACTCATTCACTATATAAAAAGGCGGTTGGAGCAGTACCAGCCCCAGCCGGTGCGCCGGATGGAAATTCCCAAAGGAGACACAGGGAAAACTCGCCCTCTGGGAATCCCTACGATTGCCGACAGGCTGATCCAGCAATGCTTCCTGCAAATTCTAGAACCAATATGCGAAGCGAAATTCCATGAGCGGAGCAACGGTTTCCGTCCCAACAGGAGCGCAGAACACGCGCTGGCACAGTGCTACGCAATGATACACGCGGTCTGCATTATGTGGTTGATATTGATATAAAAGGGTTCTTCGATAATGTCAGCCACGGAAAACTGCTTAAGCAGATGTGGAATATGGGGATACAGGACAAGCGTGTGCTGAGTATCATATCCGCCATGCTGAAAGCGAAAGTAGCAGGAATCGGTTTTCCGCAAAAGGGGACGCCGCAGGGCGGTATCATTTCCCCACTGCTATCCAACATTGT
>OLPU01001611.1_pt1 | contig 16561 bp, 13 predicted proteins | sample 1673111 | NCBI WGS metagenome assembly OLPU01 (sample SAMEA3136755, study PRJEB25190) | human gut metagenome | reverse complement strand
CAGTGAATTTATTTTCACAGATACCATGCGCGAGCGCAAAAAACTTCTCGAGGAGCGCTCTGATGCAACAATCGTTACACCGGGCGGAATCGGAACCTATGAAGAATTTTTTGAGATCCTGACGCTTAAAAGTCTGCACAGACTGGATCGCCCGATCGTTCTCTACAATATCAACGGCTACTATGACGGAATGGAAGTTCTGCTGCGCCATACGGCTGATGAGAAATTCATGGATCCGTCCAATCTGAAACTCTGTGAATTTATGGATGATCCGGAGCAGATCTTGTCTTACATAGAAAATTACAGGTAACCGGTTAATGGGGATGAAAAAGAATACAACAGAAAGCAGGTAAAAAATGATCTGGAAAGAGCTAAACGACAATTTGGTTTTTCATAATTTAAAGGCATCCGACAATATAGAGGTACTGCAGCTCATGGGAGATGCCATGATACAGGAAGGGTATGGAGAAGAAGGGTTCACAGAGGCTGTTCTGAAAAGAGAAAAGGATTATCCGACAGGGCTGGATGTGAACGGGATTGGAGTGGCAATTCCACATACAGACGCGGAACATGTAAAAAAAGAAGGTATTTCAATTGCAGTGCTGAATCCGCCAATTGAATTTGATGCAATGGGGGAGGAAGACTGCCGGATTCCGGTGAAAATCGTGATCATGTTTACTGTGGCCGGAAAAGATAAGCATATTGACCGACTGCTGCAGGTCCTTGATATGATCAAGGATGAAGAAATCCTGCAAGGACTGCTTGATGCGAAGAATAAAAAAGAAATCCGAACAGTAATACAAAAAAGAGAGAAGTCAGATATAAACTGACTGCATTAAATTTTACTTACCGAAGAGAGAGATTATTATGAAAAATCCGTTACATTATCAATTATCTGAATACGACTGTGGACCGACTTCCATGATGAATGCGCTTGCCTATCTGTTCGAGCGGGAGGAGATCCCTCCGGAGGCAGTCCGAAATACGATGCTTTACTGTCTGGACTGCCACAGCAAAGAAGGAATCCCAGGCAAAAGAGGCACTTCCAGAGCAGCGATGATGTTCCTCAGCAATTGGCTGAACGAATACGGAGACCTCGGCATCATGTCTGTGAGCAGTGAATATCTGTCAGGACGAAGCGTGTACATAGATGGAGAAAGTCGTATCAATCATGCGCTGAATCATGGGGGTGTGGCGGTAGTGCGTCTGTATCTTGAGGAAGAGCATTATGTTTTGATGACTGGAATACAGAATGAAAATATTCTTCTCTTCGATCCGTATTACTGGGATAAACCATATGAACAGAAAGATATTCTGATGGATGATAAACATCCTAAGGAATACAACCGCATAGTGCCGTTTAAGTACTTTAATCACGAAAACAAAGAAACAATATACGCTCTCGGCCCGGTGGAGGAACGTGAGGCGGTTCTGATATTCAACGAAAAGACGAAGACCGTACCGGAGGAAGTAATTGAGTACTTTATCTGAGAAATAAAAAAGGATTTCCGAATCTATGGAGATGTGAATGAACCATAGAACGGGAATCCTTTTGAGGTTATTGACAAATTATTTATTTACCTGCAGCAACTGCGGTCTGACGTACATTTGGAATGGAAATCAGGATCGGGTAAAGGATGCAGGAAATAACAAGTCCGCCGACACCCTGAATGATGTTTGCAGGGATGCTGGCAGCAGCACCTGCTCCGTAGATGAAGAATTCACATACGAAATATCCGCCTGCAACGAGGATGATGTCTGCAACACCGCCAAGAATGACTGCAATGTAGCGGCTCTTCTGGTTTTTACCGACTTTCTGATAAAGAAGTCCGGCAGCAAGGGCAACAAGACCTTTTATCACGAAAGTGATCGGAACATAAATGAAATATCCGCCGATCAGGTCAGAAAGTGCAGATCCGATACCGCCTGCAAGGAAGCCCCAGACCGGTCCGAGAATTACACCGGAGAGGATCACGATAGCGTCCCCCGGGTGAATGTATCCGCCGGTTCCCGGAGTAGGGATGCGGATGGACATGGTTGCCACGCAGGAAAGTGCAGCAAACAAAGCTGCGAGAATTAATTTTTTCAGATTGTTATTCATAGTAAATGCGCCTCTTTTCTATTGGTGTAAATTCTATTTCATGCTGTCGCAGAAGAGTTTTTCCATGCTTGCTTTAAGTGGAACACCAAGTTTGGCGAGCGTTCCGTCCAGAGCTGCAAAGACTTCACGAACATTGTAGTAATCAGCATTGTTTCCCATATGTCCGATGCGGATGACTTTGCCTGCAAGTACATCAAAAGAACCTGCAAGCATGATGTTGTAGTCATTTTTGACACCATCAAGGATTGCTTTGGCGGTGGTTCCTTCCGGAATCTCAAATACAGTAACAGTGCTGGAAAAACCACTCTTAAGATAAAGGTTCAGGCCGGCACCGGTGATTGCTTTGCGGGAAGCTTCGGCGATTTTTTCATGTCGTGTCAGGATGTCCGGGTCGGCTGCAATGTTGTCAATCGCGGCACGGAGTCCGTAGATATCACTGATCGGCATGGTGTACGGGAACCATTTTTCTTCATAATAATGTGCAAAAGTTGTCAGGTTTGCGTAGAAAGATGCAATTGGTGTCTTACGGTCTGCCATGGCTTTTTTTGCATCATCACTGATCACTACGAAGGTGAGTCCCGGAGGTGCGGAAACGACTTTCTGGGAACCACCGCACATAATGTCAATCTGCCAGTCGGAGATACGCATTGGTTCGCCGAAAGAAGCAGATACGGAATCGACAACAGTCATGATGTCGTATTTCTTAAGAAGCGGACAGATTGCGGAAACATCGTTCAACATACCGCTTGGTGTATCTCCGTGGACAACGGTTGCGTATTTGTAATCATGATGTTCTTTGAGGAAGTTTTCGAGTTCCTGTACATCAAGTGTTTCACGGTAATCTCTGGAGTAGAGCTCCGGACATCCCCCGTACATGGAAACAAAATCTGCGAATCCTTTGCCGTAGATGCCGTTGTCCAGAACGAGGACACGGTCACCTGGTTCGGTCATGGACGCACAGGCGGCTTCCAGTCCGAGGATTCCCTCTCCGCCGAGGATGAGTGTTTCGTTGTCGGTGTGGAGAAGATGGCTGATTTTTTTGCAGGTTTCTTTATAAAATTCTACGAAGTTTTCGTCAAGATCAGGGTTGGTACATTCTCTGCTGCGGGCGAGACGCACGTTTTCGGCAACCTGTGTCGGGCCCGGTGTCATAATTTTATACATAAGATCAAGTCCTTTTTCTTATTATTTTTTTAATCCGGTGTAACTGTTCAGTACCTTCACAGTTACGAGCCAAAATGCATTCCAGATCACCTTTGGTGATGGCATTTTGACTTGTATGTCTCGGGATTTTGACATATACATGTCAAAACACCTCGCGGGATATTACTTGAATTTACGTAAACCGACTCTTTTAGCAGCAACGTTCAGAGGTGCGATCACAACAAGTGTGATGACTGCTGCAACACCAATCTGTACGAGGTTTCCCGGAATGGAAGCAACCGGTGCAAGCGGATTACCGTAGATTACGACTTCCGCGATGTAGTATCCTGCAACTTTGATCACGCAGGCTGCGATGAGTGCGATCACATACCATTTGAAGTTCTGGTGTTGTTCGTCTTCGGTAAGTCTGCCTACGGTGAAACCCATGAGAGCAACGATTACAAAAGTAAATGGAGCCCATAAAGTCCAACCGGAAAGCAGGTCAAACAGTCCCATTCCGACACCACCTGCGATCGCTCCGGTCTTTTTGCCGAAGATGATCGCGCCGATAAACAGCGGAACATTGCCGAGATGGATAAGTCCTCCGTTGGCTGCAATCGGAAGACGGACGTTGATGAATGCCGTAAAGATGTAAGTGAGTGCTACGAAGATAGCGGTCACGGTAAGAAACTGAACGGAAGAAGTAACCTCGCGCTCAGCGGCTGCTGTCTGTACGTTTGTGTTTGCCATGATAATTAACCTTTCTTTTTCCTATGTTTTTTGATTGGGTATACTTTACAATAGAACTGTGTATTAATAAAGAGGCAATTTTAAGAAAAAATAAGGGGACAGTTTGCGGCGACTCAATGTGAATGATCCTGTTGGTATTTGTACTTACTGTTGCTGGAGTCATTGGTAGCCTGAGAATTCGTGGACTTGTTCTGGACTTGCTTTTTTGGTGGTCATTTTTGACATGAAAATTTGTTGGTTTAATTTGTATTTGGTTGTTTTGGAGTCATTGATAGACTGTGGATTTATAGTTGAGATGAAAAGGACGACATGGTATGATAATCTAAGATCAAAACAGATTTTTATACAAAATGAAAATATGAAACAGCTTACAAATAAAACAGATTACGGAGGAAAAGCGTGAAAAAAATATTGTCTCCGATGGAAAAAATTCGATTTCCGGAAAGTAAAGAGCTTCCGGAGGGAGTGAAAGAAATCGACGTAAAGGACACATTCGGATATTGTACCGAACTTTATCCGGATGTTGAATACGCAGAGCACAGTGGCAGGAAGCTGCATCTTCAGATCATGGCACCGCTCGTTTATGGAAAAGATCTAAAATGGCCGCTGATCGTATATGTACAGGGATCTTCCTGGCATAAGCAGAAATTGTTTCAGAGTCTTCCGACACTGGTCAGGATGTGCGAAAGAGGATATGCCGTGGCGATTGTGGAGCACAGAGAAAGCGAGCTGGCACCATTTCCTGCTCAGGTGATAGACACCAAAGCTGCAATTCGTTTTTTGAGGATGAATGGAGCACATTATGGAATCAATGTGAGCAAAGTGGTACTCTGGGGCGATTCAAGCGGGGCACATACAGCGCTGATGGCTGGAATTACCGGAGATGCGGAGTATCTTCCGGAAAAATATCCACAGGTAACAACAGAAGTGGACTGCATCATAGACTGGTTTGGGCCGACAGATCTTATGGCAGCATCACAGTATCCGTCTGCAATCGATCATGATTCAGCCAAAAGTCCGTCAGGAGTACTGATTGGCGGAAAAACACTTCATGATCATCCGGAGGATGCTTATCCGGCAAATCCTGTGGTGCATTTGCACAGCAATCGAAAAACACCGCCTGTTCTTATTATGCATGGTGGCAGTGACCCACTGGTTCCGTTTAATCAGTCCTGTATTTTATATGAGGCTTTAAAACGGATGGATAAGGAAGTGGAGTTTGTCAAGCTCAGGAATGCCGGACATGGATGGGGTGGTTTTATGAGTGAGGCGGCACTGGATATAGTAGAAGAATTTATAAAGAAGAAAATTAATTAAAAATACAGGGAGAACAAAATGGAACAGGAAACACAGACACCACACAAACGAAGAGTACGATATAAGGGAAAATATCCGCGCAAATTTGAGGAAAAATATAAAGAGCTGAATCCGGAGAAATATAAGGATACGATCGAACATGTCATCAGTAAGGGCAATACTCCGGCAGGAATGCATATTTCCATCATGGTAAAGGAAATCCTTGATTTCCTGAAGATCCAGCCGGGCGAGACAGGATTTGATGCGACACTTGGCTATGGCGGACATACAAAAGCAATGATGGAATGCCTGCATGGTGAAGGCCATATGTATGCAACAGATGTGGATCCGGAGGAATCAGCAAAGACCCGTAAGCGTCTGGCAGAGCAGGGCTTTGGAGAGGACATTCTGACGGTTAAACTTCAGAATTTTTGTACGATTGATGAGATTGCAAAAGAAGCCGGTGGATTTGATTTTATTCTTGCAGATCTTGGGGTATCGTCCATGCAGATTGACAATCCGAAGCGTGGTTTTTCTTTCCGCGCAGACGGACCGCTTGATCTTCGACTGAATCAGGAAAAGGGAATCAGCGCGGCAGAGAGACTTGATACGATCAGCAGAGATGAACTTGCCGGAATGCTTTATGAAAATTCCGATGAGCCATATTGTGAGGAGATTGCAAAAGCAATTACAGACGAGATCCGCAGGGGAAATCGTGTAGATACTACGACAAAATTGCGTGAGATTATCGAGAAGACGCTTTCTTTTATTCCGGAAAAAGAACGTAAAGATACCGTCCGCAAGACATGTCAGAGAGTATTTCAGGCGTTGCGTATCGATGTAAACCGCGAGTTTGAAGTTCTGTATGAATTTATGGAAAAACTGCCGGATGCCCTCAAACCGGGCGGACGTGTGGCAATTCTGACGTTCCATTCAGGAGAAGACAAGCTTGTAAAGAAAGCACTTAAGGCCGGCTATAAAGCTGGAATCTATTCCGACTATGCCAAAGATGTGATTCGCCCGTCCGCGCAGGAATGTGCCCAGAACGGCAGAGCCAGATCCACAAAAATGCGCTGGGCGATTAAAGCCTGAAGCATTTATGTCAAACAAAAATGAAGATTCTGTGAAGTGAATCAAAAGTATTGACAGTACAAAAAAGGATTATTACAATAAACCTATCATAAAGGTATGTTAAACAAGGCTGTTACAGTAGATAAACTATTGTGACAGTCTTTTGTTTTGACTTCATCAGAAAGGAAACAGAATGAAACATCAGAAAATATACGTTAATGGAATGACCTGTATTAACTGTCAGAACAGAATTACATCCACACTGCAGCAGACCAGTGGAATCACAGAAGCTTCCGTCAGCTATGAGACAGGAGCTGCTGAAATAACATATGATCCGAAAAAAATCAGTATGGAGCAGATCATAGCGAGGATTAATAGTCTGGGCTACCGCGCCTCCACTCAGAACACATCAAAAAAAGAAAACATAATCCGGGCAGTACGTGAAATTGCAATCATCGCAGTAATATTTTTACTTTTGCAGCGTTTGGGAATTCTGAACCGTCTGGCGCCGGGAAAGCTTGCGGACAGTGAGATGGGATATGGAGCATTGTTTGTGATTGGACTGCTCACTTCCGTACACTGTATAGCCATGTGCGGCGGAATTAATTTATCACAGACCTTATCGCGGGAAAAAAATGAGTCAATGTTCCGTAATTCACTGCAATACAACATTGGACGTGTGATTTCTTATTCCGTGATCGGAGGTATACTTGGTGCTATTGGAGGGCTGGCAGGAATCGGATCTGGCATTCAGACTTCAACTTTCTTCCAGGGAATGCTGAAGTTATTTGCCGGAATCATTATGGCCGTTATGGGAATAAACATGCTGGGAATTTTTCCGGGCCTTCGAAAACTGAAATTAAGCATTCCGAACTTTGGCAGAAATATAATTACAAGACCAGCAGGAAAAAACAGAACTCCATTTATAATCGGACTCTGCAACGGATTTATGCCGTGTGGCCCATTACAGTCTATGCAGATCGTTGCGCTGGCTTCGGGAAGCTATCTGACAGGGGCGGTGTCTATGTTTTGTTTTAGCCTGGGTACGGTTCCACTGATGCTTGGATTTGGTTCTGCAGTGTCAATGCTAGGCAAAAAATTTACAAGACAGGTGCTGAAAGCCGGTGCGATTCTGGTGGTTGTTATGGGACTTTCCATGATGGTACAGGGCGGTACGCTGTCAGGTATAAGCAGTAAAACTACAGAGACATTAATGACAGAAAACACAAATGCGAGTACAAAAAATATAAATCAGCCAAAAACAAATTCAGAGAGTGCGATTGCAGACAACGCAGCAGGAGATGAAGATCAAAGCAACGAGTCAGGTCCAAACAGCACTACTGACACAAACGGCATCCAGTATGTAACAAGCACTCTGCAGGCGGGAAGTTATCCGGACATTACGGTAAAAGCAGGGGAGCCTGTAGAATGGACGATTGATGCACCGGACGGAAGCATCAATGGATGTAACTATTCAATCATACAGCAAGATCTGGGGATTCAGTACAGCTTCAATCCGGGAGAAAATGTGATCGAATTTACCCCGACAGAAACAGGCACATATACCTATACCTGCTGGATGGGAATGATCACAGGAAAAATTCATGTGGAAAGTTGAGAAATAGATTATGAAAAAGTAATTGCAGCGGGGATCAGAAGACAAACATAAGGATGTTCTTTTGGGTAGAAAATATTATACAGAAATGCTATACTTGAAAAAAATCAGGCATTATGCGGGAAATTAGATATGAGCGAGGAGATAGAAAGCATAGTGCTATTATCCTTGTCTGTGCTATACTGAAAATATTTTATTTTACTACAAAAACCAACTCACAGGAGAATATACATGAATAATTTATTATACCAGATCCATCGCCCGGGCGCCTCTGCATTTACGCACAGCGGGAAATTTCATGCAGATGATGTTTTTTCGGCGGCATTATTATTATATCTGAACCCGGAAATTATGATCACACGTGGCAATCGTGTACCGGAAGACTTTGACGGGATCGTATTTGACATCGGAAGAGGACAATACGATCATCACCAGAAAGACAGCAGGATCCGCGAAAACGGTATTCCGTACGCTGCATTTGGTCTTTTATGGGAAGAGCTTGGTGCAGACATCCTTGGGGAAGAACTTGCGCAGAAATTCGACGAATCCTTCGTGCAGCCACTTGATAACAATGACAATACAGGTGAAAAGAACGAGCTTGCCACACTGATCGGCAATTTCAACCCGACATGGGACGCAGAAGGAAGCAATGACGAAGCATTTTTTCAGGCGGTAAGTGTTGCAGGGATGATTCTGGAAAATAAATTCGAACGTTTCAGAGGAAACGAACGCGCGGACAAACGTGTAGAAGAAATTTATGCCCACCATGAACAGGCAGTGCATGACAGAGAAAAACACAGAGATGATGCACGTATTCTGATTCTTCCGGAATTTGTGCCGTGCCAGAAATTTCTCTCCGAAACGGAAATTGCATTTGTGATCTTTCCGTCAAACAGAGGCGGCTATTGTATTCAGCCACAGAAAAAAGAATATTCCATGAATTATAAATGTAGCTTTCCGGTGGAGTGGCTTGGACTTGAAAACGAAGAACTGGCCGTAGCAACCGGATTAAAATCGGCGGGCTTTTGTCATAAAGGCGGCTTCCTTATGACAACAGGAGAGCTTGCCGATGCTGTGCAGGTATGCCGTATCAGCATGGAGCGGTTTCAGGAAAAACCGGTGATCGTAAACTTAGGCGGAACAGAAGAAGCGGATGAACTTCTCGTACAGTTACCGGGAGTATCCTCTGCAAAAGTGGTACATCTCGAGTTCCCTGAGCTTCCGGAGCTTGAAATTCAGGGAATATATGGCGAGGCTGCACTGGAGAAGCAGGAGTGGAAAAGCCTGATCAAAGAACAGGTGAAGAAAATTCTGAAATACAAACCAGAGGCAGTTTTTGTGGGAGAAAATCTGTTTGCCGCATATCCGATCGTGCATTCACTTCGAAAAAAACACATACCGGTACTGACTCTGGTGCAAAAAGACGGGAAGAAGCTGATCGTGCGGATTCCGTCAGGTTCATGAGGAATTTTACGGGACAGGAGATACAGGGGGATTCCATTCAGCTTGTAAATATAACTATTTAGCGTGTTATCGGCAGCAGGAATGAAATATCTGATAAAATAAAAGAAAAAGATTGTTATATTTCGAGAAATGAATGACAGTAAAACCCCAGAGGATGCTGAACGCAGGAGAAAAAGTTATGAAAAATGAAAGAAAGAAATATTCGGTAGATGAATTACTTGCGTATGCTTATAAATATAATCAGATACCGGAGATTTTATTTGCAAAAGACAAAGAATGCCGTTATATATTTACATCAGAAATAGAAAATCTGATCAACGGAGGAGAAGAACACTCCATTCTCGGAAAGACAGATATGGATATCCATTATGATCCGGAGCTGGGAAAAACATATTATGAGCAGGACAAAGAGATTATAAGAACCGGCAACCCATGTCATTGTTATTCTGAATTTATAGATGATGGAAGGATAGTTTACAGGGAAATTGCCAAAAATCCGGTTTATGTTAATGGAGAAATCGTTGGTGTATGTGGAGTGGTCAGCGATGTTACAGAACTTATGACTATGAAGAAAAAGTTTGAAACACTGACTGTAAAGGATGCACTGACAGGAATGCATAACAGAAATTATTTTCTGGAATATGACTTTGACAGACCGGTCTGTCTTCCGTGTACATATATCATGTGTGACTGTAACAACTTAAAAAGTGTCAACGATAAGCTTGGACATGAGGCTGGAGACAGCTATATCAGAGGAGTTGCAGATATTCTGGAAGATGCGATTCCGGATAAAGGAATCTGTATACGCTGGGGAGGAGATGAATTTTTGCTTATCATTCCGGACTGCAATTATGAAGAGAGTCAGATGATTGTAGATAAAATCGAAAAGGAACAGCAGTTCAAAAGAAAAACGATGCCATATATGGAAATCGCCATGGGAGCTTATGTGCGCTATGATATTAAACAGCCTGAAAAAGAAGCAATTCAGCAGGCAGACAGGAATATGTACGCAGATAAGGTAAGGAGGAAAGCAAAATAATGGAAGTAAAAAAAGAATATATTCCGTTTATGCAGGAGATTTTCCGGGCTTTGCCGCAGACTGTTTTTATAAAAGACACAGAAGGCAGATACGTTTTTACAACCAAAGTCTGCGATCTTGTAAACGCAGGCCCCGGCGGCACGATCGTGGGAAAGACCGATTACGAGATCCAGTATGATAAAGAACTTGGAATGCGTTATAACAAAGAAGATCTGGAAATCGTCCGGACAGGAAAGTCCACGCATACGATAGATATGCTCGGTGTGGAAGGTGAACGGCATTACATTGAAGTACTTAAAAATCCCATCTACAATGATAACAAAGAGGTTATCGGAATCATAGGCATCTGCAATGATGTGACAGAGTTAACACTTGCCAGAGAAAAATATGAGCAGCTGAGTCTGTATGATACGCTGACTGGCCTGTATAACCGTAACTACATTGTAAAATTTAATTTTGATAATGAAGCAAGTCTGCCATGCAGCTATATTCTCTGTGACTGCAATAATCTGAAATTAATGAATGATCTGTATGGACATGATGCGGGAGACCAGTATATTCATGCAACCGCCCGATTGCTCAAAGAGAATACTTCCGAGCGTTCCGTAGTGATTCGCTGGGGCGGTGATGAGTTTCTTGTCATAACTCCGGCATGCAGTCAGGAAGAACATGAAGAACAGATAAATAAAATCAGAAAAGCACAGGATAAATTTTCTGAAATAGATCCGAAAGCAGGTATTTCCGTTGGAGGAGTTCTACGTACACAGCTTACCGTGTCAGAAAATGAAATATTAAAAATTGCAGATAAGAGAATGTACGGAGAAAAAATACTTCGCAAAAAAGAAAAGCCCGAAACATTTGAGACAACGCAGGAATGCCTGAATCTGCGTATTGCGGTCTGTGATGATGAGATGCAGATTTGTGAAGTTATGCGAGATAAACTGCAGAGACATTATTTTGCAGAAAACATCAATCTGAGCATCCAGACCTTTTACAGTGGAGAAGATTTGCTGAAAAGTAATCTGAACCATATTGACGTCCTGTTTCTGGACGTCGACATGCCGGGTATGAACGGAATGAAAACGGCAAAGGAAATACGCAAAAAGAATAAGGATATGATCATTATTTTTCTTACTGCGTACAGTGAATTTGTGTTTGAGAGTTTCAAGGTGGATGCTTTCCGCTATCTGATAAAACCGATAAAGGACATGGAACTGGCGGAGACGCTGTCAGCAGTTCAGAAAAAGATATGTGAGCCGGAGGAATACCTGAATTTCCAGTTTCAGAATGAGATGTACAGCATTAAATATTCTGACATTATTTACATGGAAGGAATGAGGGATAAGATATGGATCCATTGTAAGGACAAAACCTACAGATGGAGAGGCACATTCAAAAATCTCAATGAATTACTGAAAGACAAGGGCTTTTTTCAGGTGCATCGAAGCTATATCATCAATATGAATAAGATCTGTAAATACAATTCAGAAAGCGTGCTGTTGGAGGACGACTGTAAGGTGCCGATCAGCAAGTATCGCCTGAATGCATTTAAGGAGGAATACATAAGGTTGTGGAGCAGAGTATTATAAGTTTGTTCCTGGGATTCTGTGCATGCATATTTGACATATACGGAATGTTCTTTTATATGAGTGACACCTGCAAGATCACAGATATTTTGAAGCGGATGAATATGAAAGTCGGAATAGGTTCTCTTCTGACGGCTCTGGTGGTGACAATAGGTGCCATGAGACTGGAAATCTGTTTGTTTGCATTTTTGGCGCTGGAATATGTGGGCGTGCTGCTGTGGTACAAAAAACAGGGAAAAGAATGCCTGCATCCGGCATTTCGCGGAGTTATCAGCTTTATTGCGTCTATTCTTGTAGAGTTGCTGATCATATATGTCTATTACTACCGGAGCATTGAAAACCTGGAATATACGGGAAGAATCAATTCTGAAATAAAAATTGCCAGTTATCTCGGGATAGCAGTTATACAATGTATTCTGATTATGATCAGAGAGATAAAAAACATGATGCCCGGTTATCGAAAAGTGCTGATGGGAACTTTGCTTGTCAAAACGATCGGAGATCTGGGATGGCTTTATGCATGTGTGAGCAATTATGCTTTTAAATTCAGCAAGGTGGCGATTCCATTATTGTTTATTGCAGAAATACTCATCGACTATCATGCGCTTTGCATTATGGTTCTGAAACTTGAAGAATTGTATAAACAGGAGAAAAGAGCGGATGTCCATGAAAATGCGTATGAGTATTATTTAAATATGGAAGAAGAACATCTCCGTATTCGAAAGATGTATCATGAAATGAAAAATCAGTTGATGATTATGCAGGAAGGAGAAGTCTATACTGATAAAGAACATCTGAAATATGGAAAGATCATGCAGGACAAACTGGAAAAGCTGAATCAGTTTTACCATACAGGCAGTCCAACTCTGGATATCCTTCTGTTTGACGGAAAGAAAAAAGCAGAGGCACGAGGAATCGAATTTGAGGCCGTTGTAGAAGAGGGCTGTCTGTTTTTTATGGAAAAAGAAGATATCAATGTTATTTTCAGTAATGCGATCATCAATGCAATAGAAGCATGTGAGAAAATCAAAGAGGGTCCGAAACAGATCAAGATAAAAGCAGGAAAAAATCTGGATGATATTCTGATCTATGTAAAAAATACAGTAAGCCGTGAACGTGAAAGAGGAAAATTAAGTACAAGTAAGAAAAACCAGATTATGCACGGAATCGGGCTGACCAGTATACAGGAAGCTGTTGAAAAATATAATGGATATGTGTCGATTATAGAAGAAGACGGAACGTTCCAGCTGGCGATTTTGTTTGGAAAGGGGCAATAAAAAGAATGCGGAAGTACATAAAACTGATATTTGTGCTTTCAACGATGTTTTTTGCAGGCTGCGTGAACAATGTGACTGCGTTCGCCGAAAATCACGAAATAGAGATATATGAACGTGATTATCTTTCCAGAACTCTGGATTCAGAGGACGGGCTGGAGGGAACAGTTGCCAACTGCATCTGTGCGGATTCAGATGGATTTCTCTGGTTTGGAGCATATACAGGACTATACAGATATGATGGAAATGAATTCAAAAAATACCTGATAAATGAGAGAGCATATCCGGTTAACGATATCGTAGAGGATGAATCGGGGAATCTGTGGATCGGAACAAACGGAGATGGCATATACCGCTTTGACGGAGAGATTTTTACAGAATATAAGCTGAATGAGGATAAATGTGGCGCATCTGTGATCAATAAACTGTATCTGGATTCGGATGGAAAAGTCTGGGCAGGAACAAAGGCCGGACTTTTTTCCATAGATGCAACAGAAGAAGGCACCGAAGCAAGAAAATACAAAAAATTCAGCGATACGATTATTCGGGATATCAGTGAGGATTCATCAGGAGGAATCATCGTTGTTCAGAAGACGGGAGAAGTCTATCTTCTGCAAGAAGGGAACAGCAGGCAGCTGGATCTGCCTCTGGATGCAGACGAAGGAATTCCACGGTGCAGCAGTACAGGAAAAAACGGAAACTTCTATATCGGAACTTCTGCCAATGTGATATTGAAAGTATCAGACGGCGGAAAGGTGACTGACAAAATTAAAACTACGGAGTTGTCATCTTTTAACAATATTTCAGTACTGAAAGGAAATGATTTCTGGGTATGCAGTGATGCAGGTGTGGGAATCCTTTCTAATGATAAGCTTTCGGCAATAAAATCCCCGATTACGGATTCCATTGAGGATAGCTGCCGGGATTATCAGGGAAATTACTGGTTTGTGTCATCCAGACAGGGTGTTTTGCAGTTGTATAAAAATCATTTTTCCAATCTGAGAAATTACTGGGGCCTGAACCAGACGGTAAACTCTATTCAGATTTACCGGGGCAGAACATATGTCGGATGTGACGACGGGCTATACTGTTTTTACGGAAAAAAGAAAGCAAATGATAAGCTTGTGAACATCTGCAGAGGCAAAAGAATCCGGCAGATCTATCTGGACAAAGAATTAAAACTGTGGGTATCTACCTATCAGGACGGACTTTTGGTTATGGATTCAGAAGGACATGTTTCACAGTACAATTCAGAGAACAGTAATCTGGACACAAATCAGATAAGATGCCTCTGGCAAAGAGAAAATAAAGATCTGCTGATTGGAACAGAAGACGGACTCTATGTGCGGGACACAGAAGGAAATATAAAAAAATTTACAGATGATAATATTCTGAACTCCTCGAGAATCCTGGATGTAAAAGAAGACAGCAGAGGAATTGTCTATGCGGCAACCGATGGTTATGGCATTTATGAGATCAAAGACAGTGAAGTACAGGAAGTCTATAACAAAAAGCTGGGCATGTTGTCAAACGTTGTCATGAAACTGATGCCTTCGGACAGAATGCAGGGTATCTGGGCTGTAACCGGTGAGGGGCTCTGCTTTATTGACTGGGAAGGAAATGTAAAGGAAGTTACAGGAATTCCGGTAGCCAATACACTGGATTTTTTTGTTGAGGGCGATCAGGCAGTCATTCTTGCCGGAAATGGTTTTTTCAGAGCGAAAGAAAAAGATCTCCTGAAAGAAGATTTTGCTTATACATATTTTAATAAACAGGATGGTCTGCCAATAGATTTTACAGCAAATGCAGGAAATACGATCAAAGACGGTATCCTGTACATATGTGGAACAACGGGCGCGACCAGCATTGATCTGAATGACAGTCAGGATGAAGTACCGGTACGGCTGTATATCAACGAATTTACAGAGGATGGCGAACCGGTAGAAAGTGGTGAAGAAAATGTGCTTTCTTCCGGTGCACACAGAGTTGATATAGATATACGGATGCTCAGTTTTGTTCATCAGAATATGTATGCGGACTATTACCTTGACGGAATGGATGATGAGGAAACACGGATAACAAATCTGAGTTCTGATATCAGTTATACGAATCTTGATGGTGGCAACTATACGTATGTATACAAAATATACAATGCTGAAACCAACAAATGCGTTTCTCGGATGTCTGTATCTTTTGTAAAAAAATATCAGTTCTGTGAAGAACCGAGGGTAAGAGCGCTGCTGGAATTCCTTGCGGCAGGGGGGCTGGTACTTATCTTTATTCTTCTTGTAAGTCTTCGTGAAAAGGGCATCAGGCGGAAATATTATCTGGAATTTCTTCAGGAAAAAGAAGCTGAGATTTCAGAACTTGCATACAAAGATCTCGTCACAGGTGTTTATAACCGAAATTATTTTGAACATGAAAAAGACAAGATCGATTTGAAAAAGATGTATGCACTTTTGGCTGTCAGTGTAAATCATGCAGAATACCTCAAAGGAAAATATGGTGTATTTTTCATGGAAAACATCCTGAGAAAAGGTGTAAGCATTCTGCAGGAGTGTACTTCTGAGAAGATAAAAATATGCCGTGTATCGGAAACTATTTTCTATTTCTGGTTTATGGAGCCGGTTCAAATGGAATCTTATATTCATGATATCAAGGTAAAATTTGAGCAGGAGGGAGAAAAAGTAAATATCCCGTATTCCTTCTCTGTAGGAGCAATCTACAACAATACAGTCGGCAAGGAAAAGATAGACGAACTTATTGACCGCTGTGGAAAGATGCGTCTCCTGGATGAGAAACATGCAGAGGCGAAGTTTGTAGAGGGTAAGATGAAAATGCTGTAAGGCAATTACTGAATCTTTATTTGATTTTTGAAAAAAATGAAACAGGTGCAGGTCATATTAAATTATATGACTCGCACCTGTTTGCTGTATAGCAGGGAAATATTAACGTATTCTCTTCTTTATCATCGGTCCGATGATCATGGCGATGATCATTTTTACCAGATCAGCCGGGATGAAAGGGATTACGCAGACTGCAAGGGCAGCTTTGAAAGTGTAATTTGCGACCAGGCAGAACCATATGGTTCCGAAAAGGTAACATACGATGGTTCCGACGATCATGCCGATAAGCTGGATCCATGGTTTACGGCAGTTGTCGATTACCAGTCCGGCAATGACTGCCATTACGATAAATCCGATGATATATCCGCCTGTAGGA
>OLPU01001606.1_pt1 | contig 16597 bp, 17 predicted proteins | sample 1673111 | NCBI WGS metagenome assembly OLPU01 (sample SAMEA3136755, study PRJEB25190) | human gut metagenome | reverse complement strand
CGCTCTCACCTGCGCCGACCAGCAGCTCCGTGCCGCTCGGGCTGATCAGGAGAGGATACGTCTCACACAGATACACCGGGCTGTCCGTGACACCATAGCTGTTACCGCCCACAAGCGACAAGCTGAGCGTCACATAGCTCGGCCCGTCCGGAATCGTTTGAATCGCCCAGAAGCCGCTCCACATCTCCTCAATGTCGTCGCTGTCTTCGTATGACCGCTCCAGATCGACTGTACCCCCCGTCTCATCCTCGAGATAGAAGCGCAGCGAGAAATAGGCATAGCGGCCGGTTTCCTCTACCATGGTTTCTGTGATCCAGCCCATGCCTGTACTCTGCGATCCGGCAAGGCCAAGCGCGGTCATGCCTGTCCAGCCGTCAGAAAGCCAACCGGCAAATTCGGATGGGATGTCATACCAGGCATATTCCGTAAAATCGAACGAAAGATAGTCACCGGCTTCCGATGTACACGGTGCAAGATGGCTCATCGCATCAAGCGAGGGATACCATTCGCAGGTGTTCCCGCTGTTGTCGGTGATAAAGACCTGGGTGTCGGCCTCATGCGCAATGCCGTCAAGATTCGCAAAGAGCAGCACCGGTTCGCCACTCTCTGACCGGTAGAGAACCTCTGTGACCTCATCGGTCTGTGTTTTTTCGTTCCACTGCACACGGTTGATTGCAACCGTCGCGTTTTCGTCGACCGGCACAATGCAGTACAGATGCCCCGCGCCGCCGATAATGTGCGCATCGTTGATCTCTGCGATAAAGGGGTATTCGAGGAGCATTGCCTCATTGGTTTCTTGCAGCCACGCAGGGAAACCCGCCTCGAAACCCTCATCAAACAGACCGCCGACATAGCCGAGATACGCCGCACCAAACATTGTCGTCGGAAAATCAATCCTGTCGCGCAACCATCCAAGCGATGTCTCTGCCTCCTGTGAAAACGTGTATTGCACCGGCGGCGTGTCTACGGTCTTATCCTGTGATACAAAATCGTTCCCGTCGCTCTGTAATACAGCTTCCGCCTGTTGGCTTTCCGGAGTTTTTTTGTGGGCAGTATTTATTTTGGGTTCGTCAGGCTCCGTTTGCGTCTTCTGTGTACAGGCGCAGAGCGACAATAACAGAACCAGTGCCAGCAATAGCGCGAACATGCGTCTGGGTGTTGTTTTCATAGCCACTCCTTTCAGAATTTTCCGCTTCGGCCGGAACCGCCTCCGCCGGATTCGCTGTGGCTGCTCCCGCCGCCGGAAGAGCTGCGCTCAATCTTCCGGCTGGAGGTCGTCTTATGGGTAAAATGATCTGTTTGCTCTGTAAGCTGAAGTCCCGCGGAAACATAGGCGTTAGCAGTTGCTTTTTTCGATACATTCTCCATTTTCTGCCATATCACAGCGACGATCACGACTGCTGCCAGTAGGGAAAGACCGATCACGATAAGGATCGGAATAAACAAACTCGCTCGAACCGGCTTTCCTGAGGCTGCTTTTTCCAGATAGACGCTGCATTCTTTGATGTAATCCTCAAAGCCGCCGTACCAGTCGTTTTCACCGAAGTTATCAAGGAATACCTTTTCCAGTTTCTGCTGACCATAGCTGTTGAACGCATACTCGCAGTGTGGGCCATAGCAGAACATCGCCCAGTCGCGATCATCCATGCTGAGCAGGAGCATGATCCCGTCGCGGTCCGGTCCTTCGCCCATCGTGTATTCGTGATAGATCGTGTAGGTCGCCTTATAGACACCTTCAGAATGGAAGTCACGATAATCCTCCACGGTTACGATATATACACCGATGCCGTATTTTTGGGAGACGGTTTCCGCCATCTTTTCCAGCATCATATTTTCGTTTTCGCTGAGAAGTCCGGCCTCATCCGTCACATAATAAAGCTGTGCACCTGTCTGCTCGGTTGCGGATACATTCACGCAGAATACAAGCGCGATTATAAACGTCAGCAGGAGACAGCGTATTCTCTCTTTCATTTTTCCGCCCTCCCTAGTGTGCCAAAAGCAGCAGCGCAGTCACGCCGATGGCACTGAGTGACGCCGCGATTGCTGCAAACAAACCGACAACCCGCTTCGTGCTGACAGGAAGGTGGCCTACCAACTTACCTGTCTGACCATTCATGGCAAAAAGGAAATCTTTTCCTTCCCACTTTGTATTCAAGATCCAGACGGGAAGCAACGCGTAATGCACTTTGCCGCGCTTCAAACAGATGTCTCGGCTCGTTTCATTGCAGGTGGTGTAATTCGAAACCGTGCTTTCCAGCGCAGACACCAGCGAACCCGCGCAGCGCTTGTCTGCCCGCTCCCGGCTGTTTTCAACGCTCACATCATATTTGTCTGCCAGAAATCCGGGCAGATACGCCGTGGAAAACGGTTTTAGGTCTGTATAGTCATACGGTTCGATGGAATCCATGTAGTCGTCCGGCATTTTGCTTGACGCATCCACCGGGATTTTCTCAAAGCCAATAGAACCGGCGCGGCGCACATCGTAGTGGCTTGTCTCCGTGATTTCATAATCTCCCGAGGTGTACTTATGTACAGCGGTAGCATGGAACTGCACGCTTCCGCTGGCCGCACCGTCATACATCCAGAAGGGTACATACACGCCTTTGACCTCCTCAAGATGATTGGACTTGGAGAACGTTGACGGCAACAGCGGCTTTTTGCGATAGTGTTTCTTCAGCGCCTTGATGGCATCCTCCTTGCTCAGCTTAAAAGGAAGCACAAAATCAGGTTTCAAAACGCCGGCGAACTGACCCGGAAGCACCGACGGATTTCCGCAGTATGGGCAGGACGTAGCCGCAGTTGTCGCGTTGCAAAGCAGCTCCGCACCGCACGACGGGCAGCTGTAAGCCTTCATGTCAGCCGCGTCCGTGCCCCAGTCCTCGTTCAGGCCGGAAGTGTCCCAGTCAGAGCCGCCTGCGGCGGCCTTTTGTTTTTCCGCTTCGGCAGTTTTTTGAGCCGCTTCTGTTTCTTCCTGCTTCTGCGCCGCTTCCGCTGCTTTTGTTTCTTTTTCCGCGTAGAGCGCTTCAATTTCTGCGACATCGAAGCTTGAGCCGCAGTAATCGCACTCCAGCCTGCCGGATTCTCCTACAAAATGGAGTGGTCCCGTGCAGGCGGGACATTGATAATTTGTGATTTGTGTTGCCATCTAAGTTCCTCACTTCCCAGTTGGCGTTACAGCCCGCAAGCGCAGTCCGTAGTGCCGAACACAATTATAACCGCATTTCCCGGATATGTCCCGCAAACTCACTGTTTGTGATAAATTGCATCCGTGTCCTTTATGACGTTTTCTTCCGAATCGTACAAGATGCGCATATCAGCCGCTGTACGGTCACTGTTGACAAGTATAATAGTAATCAGCTTTTCGGCCTTTTCTGCAATTTCGTCGTAAACGCAGTCTGCATCGCAACCAAAGTCAAAGCTCTTCGTCCGGAACGCGGACTCGGCAAAAATGCTCCAGCTGTACCATTCTTCTGTCTCGTTGTTCCACCACATAGTACAACAGTTCATACCGCTTTTGTCCTCATTTGCGACAAACTCATATTTTTGCAGGCCGTCCTCCGTAACCCACGTGCCTTCCAGCAATGCAAAGACCTCCTGTGCTTCCTTTTGGCTTTCGGCTTTTCTGTCAGCTTCCGCTTGCAGCTCGGCCGCACTGTAATACGCTTCGCGGTCTCCCGTTTCGCTCCAGCCTTCATCGTACCAAAACACGTCTGCCAGCCATGCAAACTGCGAGGAGTCCAGATAACGCAGACGATAGATGATATCGTGCGCCCTGTCCTCAATTGTCAGCCCGCTGATCTTTTCGGCAAAATCCGCCTGAACGGTCAGAACACCGTTTCGGAACGTATGGTCAAACTGATCGCCCAAATCTTCAAAATTCGCGTCGTAGCAGCGGATGGGATTGTCTTTGAACTGTACGCCGCGATAATAGAGCCTCATCGTCCCTTGACTGTAAATGGTTTTTGTAATGTGGAAATCGTCAAAAAGGACCGATGCTTCCGGGTACTGATAGGTGCATCCGTCGACCTGACCGCAGGAGGTCAGACCGAGCAGGCTCATACCCAGACCTGCTGCGATGAGGAGCGCTTTGAACTTCACCGCATCACCCCCGCTTTTTCGCGAATAACCGGATTCTCCCGCTCCAATTTGGAGCGGGAGCCGTTTTTTTATTGGAACGTCATATTGTTGAGAATGATATCCGGCATCGTTCCCGGTACACAGTCCATATCCCGAAGGCCGATGGAAAGGGCACGGCCGTCGTCAAGCTGCGCGATATACTGGATCCAATCATAGCCGATGTACTTGTAGGTGCGGCCTTTGAAGGTGATGCCGCCGATCACGCGGTCTTCGATATCCTTGTAGTTTTCGAAGCTGTCCTTGTAGGAATCAAATTTTTCAACGTTCTCCCTCACCTCAAACTGGATGGCGCCCGCACCAAACGCTGTGGGATCGTCGTTTTCCACCAGGCAGCGCCCACTATCATCGAACGACCAGCCGGATACCGGATCTTCGTCATGATTTTGACCTTAACATCGTCTTTTGCAAACTGGGCGATTTCCACGGAGAAGTCCTTCATCTCGGCGTTTGCAGACGCTGCCTTGTTCGCCTCGGCGGCCTCGGCCTTCACGATGTCCAGATACTTTTCTATGGCTTCTGTGCCGGAGAAGCCGCTGGTGTTGTACGCACTCACCGTATAAACGCCCGACTCGTTTTCCTTAAAATTGACGTAGATGAAATGGGAGTCATCGTCCTTGGATATCCATTTGTAGTAGCGGTAGTTTGCCTTCATGTGGTCGCTGTACTCTTCCTTGACAAACTCGCCTTCTACGCCGAAGTAGGCAACAATATCCTCGTAAGTAGCATCAAAAATATTCTTATTGACCTCGTTCATCCAAACGTAGCCCTTTTGCACCTGCTCCTCGGTCACGATGCCGTTTCCGCCGGGAGCTGCCGCATTCGTCTGGTTGGTCGGAGCATTCTCCTCCGAAGCACCTTCTCCGATGGCATCCGGCATAGACTTGCCTGCGTCAATCAGAGGCAGATACCAGTCGGTATACCGGTAGGGATACGCATCTTCCTCCATGTCTTTCCAATAAAGGCCCCACGGGCGCAGATAAATGTCATAGTGGAATTCGTCATCGCCGTCTTCATAGTCGCCGCTGATACAGATCATATCATCGTAGTCCAAAAGACCGGGGTCAACGATCCAATCGGCATGCTCCAGTGTTACGTTTGTAAACCAGCCACCCTCGGACATCACCGTACCGTGCTCGCCGGTTCCGGCTTCACTCAGACTGACCTGCGCGGAAGCCATAGGTTTGGATCTCGTGTAGTCCTCATCCCAAAGCTCGATTGTGCCTGTGTAGTCTGTGTCTAAATCAATGACGCCGCAGACATCCCACCAGTCGCCTTCCATGCTTTCATAATCGCCGTAGCAACCGCTCATCTTCCACCAGCCGTACCATTCGCCGTTCCACCAATCGAGCAATGTGTCTCCGGTCGTATTGGAGGTCTCCGGTTCCGTATGGGAGACTGTTTCCCGGCTGAGCGTAGCCGGGTCAACGGTGATTGTACCTTTTTTGCTGCCGAGAAATTCCTCAAAGGTCGCTTTGACTTCACTGGTCGTGTCTTTTAGCACAAAAGCTGTCCGCACTTCCAGCGTTGCACCCGGCGCAACATCCGTAAACTGATCGCTCACTACGGTTTCAAGGTTCTCATAGTCCGTGATAATAGATGCAGGTTCCAGCTCTACACCGTTTTGCATAACCGTTTCATCGACACTCCAGAGATATGAGGCGTTTTCCTTGCTGTTGTTTGTGAAGTCCAGTGTCAGAACGATTGCGTCGTTTCCGTCCGAATCTTCCATGATGCATGCGCCCTTGTAGAGCAGCTCATAGTCACCGAGCTTGATTAAATTGGAGTCTTTCCCATCCTTATCCTTTCCGCAGGCGGTGAGGCCGCTGAGCAGCATCAGTGCCGTAAGAATCAGGCATAGAAGCTTGGTCTTCGTCTGTTTCATAATTTCCTCCCAATATCCTTCAGGGTTGCACAAATCTGCCGATCAGCAGAAAACAACGTATAATCCCGGCAAAAGCAGCCGTGCCTACCTGAGACATTTTTTCTTATTTCTTTTCGCGCCGGATAAGGTTTCCGTCCTTGTCGGTAAACTTACCGCAGAGAATCTTGATAAAGTCGACAAGGTATCCGATGCCGAACAGACCGGCCGTCAGCGTGTAGAGAATGCCGGTGCCAATCTTACCGACATAGTAGCGGTGGACACCAAGACCGCCAAGGAAGAAGCAAAGCAGGAACGTTGTCATCCAGTCCTTCGTTTCTACCGGAACCTCCGGCGCAACATAGTCCTCTACTGCCTCACCGTTCAAAATCTTCTTCACAGTTTCCGTTACGGTGTCAATATAGGCGCCACGCTCCGTTGCAAGACCGACCGTCGTACCCTTTAGGCCCTTGCGCAGTGCGCTGTTCTTATCAACGCGCATATCGCCAACCGACATCTTGGCCTCCGTAATGACCGGCTGAATCCGGATGTGTGTGCCATCCTTGAGGTAAAGCCAGAGGCCAACGTCCACATTTGGTTCTTTCTCAAACGAGATGCGCTGTCCGGGAACGCCGCCTTTGATCTGGAATGGCATCTGGAACGCTGCTCTGCGCGCATTGAGTTTCTGCATGATTTCTTCCAGTGTGGTAGAATAGGAAAGATCAAATTCACGGGGACTGGTAGCGAATGCAACGTCTTTCATGCTGCCTGTAAGGTTATTCATCGTTTTTTCTCCTTTCTAAAAGGTCAGAGGGCGGATAGTGTTAATGGTAAGCTACACGGCTATTTTTTCGTAAAGGTGCCGCTGATGCCGTAGCCGGAATTCTCATTCATGGTAAGGCTGTTTCCATCTACGGAGAATGTATAAGTAGATGGATCACTCCATGCCTCCAGTGTCACCGTAAGCTGATCACCTTCAATGGTGTACGTACCGTCCTGTTTCATATAAGCATTTTCCATGGTGCATTTGCCGCTTCCGTTGAATGTCCATGTGATTGTACCGTCTGCGCCAAGTTCGGCGGACCATGTTCCGGCTAACGCATCCTTGCTACCACAGGCAGAAAGTGTTAAAAGCGTAATCACAATCAGAAGCAATGCTACAAACTTTTTCATTATTTTGTCCTTCTTTCTTTAATTATCATTTGATGGATATTTATCCTCTTACCGCGCCACCGCAATATTCACAACAGCCGTTCACGTCCGGTGTGGTCGTTGCGCCGCAGTAGGGACAGGTGACTGCCGTTTTAGGTGCGGCCTCTTGTTCAATCTGCTGGCGCACATCCTTGCGGACCTGCGTCAGAACCTGCCGGATTTCCTCGCCGAGCTTTTTGCAATTGCGGTACTCAACGTTAGTTTCCGGATTGCATCGGGTCGTCATCCCCGGTCGCATTGCGGGAGGCGGTGTAATATCTACGGAATCGGAATTGATCTTGAAGCGTATTTCGTCAAAGTAATCGTTGTTGACGAATATGGTGATGTAGAAATCATAGGAGTATTCATACCGCGGGGGATTGTAGCTAATCTCCCTACCCTCCTTATCCTCACGCTTAAGTTCCGTGCGGCTCTCGTCAATGTCGAGATTACAGCCGGTCACGTCTGCAAAATCCAAAACATCCGGGTTGGCTTCCACGAGATTTCTGGCACGTGTCACCATGAATTTTCCCGCGTCCTCGTCAAGAAGCACCTTGGTATCCGCGCCGAGCGTTCTGGTTGTGTGGAATGCCGCGACCTTTTTCTGGTTTTCTTCCCTGTAATCAAGCTGTGCCTTGATTTCCTCAACAGTGCTGTTGCGTCGATCAGAGAACCAAGGGGAAAGCTTTTGGGCGCAATTTTTGCAGAGATTGCCGTTTTCAAGCTTGCGGTTGCCAAGTAACCCTATTTTTTCTCCGCAAATATCGCAATATTTTTTATCAAACAGTCCCATATATGTATCAAACTCCTTTGTGTATGCTACTTGAATTATACGGTTACTGCGTGTCTGCCTTGGAATTGAGTACCGCACCGTAGATATACAAGGCCGGAATAGCTATTCCTGTCAGGATGCTTACGACATTAAACTCGCCGCCGTTGACCAGACTCATCACAATGCTCAATACGCTGAATACGGCCACAATCGCGCCCCACACGATGAGCTTTCCTGCTTTTTCGCTGCGCTTACTGTGCTTAATGCCTTTGATTCCGGCAATCATCTGGCAAATTCCTCCGACCAGCGTCAGGAACAGCGCCGCCCAATATGGAAATGTCAGACCGGATTCCGCACCGAGTCCTGCCGCCAATACACCCAGTCCACCGACAAGAACACCCGCAATGATGGAAAATACTGCGGCAATGATCATCAGAATTCCGGTAACCTTCAAAAATTTATGTCCTTTCATGGTAAATCCTCCTGTTACAATAAATCGTATGGTTCGTTTTTATTCTTTCGCAAGGCGTTTGGCCCCACATTCTGCGCAAAATGTACGACTGCCGTTTGGCATACCTCGCATTACTCCGTTTCAAGGTTTGACGTGGCATAAGCTTCTTCGGCAATACGCAGCACCAAGGTCTCCAGCGCTTCTGCATGGCTGCCGCTGAACTTTTGAATCTCGTTCCCGCCATCGGTGCGCCAAATGACCCGGATTTCGCTGTCGGTCTCGTCTTGGACATTTGGAGACGGCTTTCGGTACGCGGGCAGATCCGACTCTGCCAGCATATTCTGAAGTTCAAACCATTGCACCCACGTAAGCTGCCAAGGGATTGGGTTGGAAAACGCATCCGTTTCGCTTTCTCTCATCTCGTCGCCGGATCGGTCCGGAAACCGGCCGGTCAGCAGAGGCATATCCTTCTCCCGGTAGAATTTCAGTGAAAAGCAGCTGTAAAAATTTCTGTGGTTCTGTCGCCACTCAAATTCCACCAGATCTTTTCCTGCTCTGTATGTATCCGGGTTTTCCATCCTACCTCCATCTTGAATCCGGCTATCGACAAAATACCGATACAGTGATACGCCCGCCAGTGCGATAAACACAACCGCCGACACGATGGTCAGAGCGATTATGGATGCTTTTTTCACTTCAAATCCCCGTCGTCAAACGGATCGCCACATTCCGGGCAGAACTTGGGCGGGTGTGTCGGGTCAGCCGGCTCCCAGCCGCATTTGTCGCATTTGTACTGCGGAACACCGGCCGGTTTTGGTTTGCCGCATTCAGCGCAAAACTTTCCTTTGTTCACCGCACCGCAGCTACACGTCCAGCCGTTTGCCTGCGATTCCGGCTTTTTGGTGCCGCATTCCGGGCAGAATTTTCCGCTTGCCGTCGCGCCGCATTGCGGACATTTCCAGCTTTCGGCGGCAGGCTTTGGTTCCGGCTTTTTACTGCCACAGTTCGGGCAGAATTTTCCGGTAATACCGCTCTGTCCACACGAACAGTTCCATCCTTCAGCAGCTGCCGAAGCCGGAGCAGGCTGCGCTGCTTGCTGCTGTGCGCCCATCTGATAGAGATTCTGCGCGTTCATGCCGCCCGCCTGGCCTGCCATGTTCATGCCCATAAACGCCATTGCAGGGCCTGCACTCTGATTCGACGCCGCAGATTGCATCGCGGAAGCCTGTGCGCCGACAAGATAGGCTGCCGCTCTCGTCGGATCCATAAAGGCCGCATTACGCTGCAGCTCCTTAATCATCTGCTCATCCTCTTCGCTCGCCTTGACCGACGAAACGCCAAAGGAAACGATCTCAAGTCCACGCAGGTAGCGCCATTTTCCGGATAAAACTTCATTCAATGCCTCGGCCAGTTCCATTGTATGACCGGGTAGCGCGGAATAGCGGATTCCCATGTCGGAAATCTTCGCAAACGCGGGCTGAAGCGCCGTCAAAAGCTCGGTTTTCAGCTGACCGTCCAGACGGTCGCGGGTATAGTCTTCACTGACGTTGCCGCATACGTTCGTGTAGAACAGAATCGGGTCACTGATTCGGTAACTGTACTCGCCGAAGCAACGAATGGCGATATCAATGTCAATGCCCGCGCGCTGATCGACAACGCGGAACGGCACCGGAGAGGGCGTGCCGTACTTATTGCCAATGAGCTCTTTCGTGTTAAAATAGTAGACACGCTGATCTTTGGGCGGCTCGCCGCCGAAAGTAAAGCGTTTGCCGATATTCTTGAACGTGTCTAAGATGCTGGTTCCCAACTCACCGGAGAAGATCGTCGGCTCCGTCGAGCTGTCATAGACAAACTCACCCGGCACGGCGCAAAGCTCCGCAACCTTGCCCTGATCAACAATGATCATACACTGTCCGTCCGCCACCGCAACGACGGAACCGTTCGAGATGATGTTTTCGCTTCCCTTTGTGTTGCTGCTGCGTCCGGAAACGCGCCGCTGTCCCTTGACCGCCATAACGTTTTCCGGAATTGATTCACAGTAAAAATACTCTTTCCATTGGTCGGCCATTACGCCGCCGGCCGCACCCAATGCTGCTTTAATGAGTCCCATTTTCTGTACTCCCTTTCTTTACTTACTATGCCCACGGATCTTCCGCCGCGGGAATACGGATGCCGCTGAGAATGCTGGAATATTCCCAGAGGAACCATTCGCCGGTCGAAGCCTTCTGCCGCAATTTCATGGGACGCGGTGAATCCGCGCCGGACGTTTTAAGAAACACGCGCATATAGCCCGGCTCTATATCCTGAGGTCTGGGGTCTGCCAGCACGTTCAGCGTGCATGGCACGCACGGCTGATACCCATTTTCCGGCGTTGCGCCTTCAAAATATGCAAGCGGCAGATAGACCTTGCCGCGCAGTCGGTCGCGCAGAAACTGACAGTCATACGGTGTCATGGGCTTAGGACCGCGCAGAAGGTTCATCGCGGCAACACCTGCATCTTTGTCCCTGTCAAACAGCGCCAATGCACACAGAAACAGTGCGCAGATATGTTCCGGCTGCCGCCCTTTAGCGGCAAGAATTTCAAATTCCTGCAAATTTTCCGGAATTTTCTGAATTACAACCTGCAACATAACCACTCCTTTCTAAATGTATATCAATCACACCTGTGAAATAGATCTGTGATCCCAGCGTGTAATAGAATTATCAAGCTACCAATCTTTCATGAACGGTCGCTCATTGGCGGGACGCGCTGTACGATGAGCTAACCTCTTCACTATCCGGAAAGAATGTCCGTTAAACCTGTCTTTTTTTCTTTCTCCAAACGAGTAGAAAAACGACGACAGCAACAATCAAAAGCGTTGGCACAAGTGTGCATACAAGGATTGTTCCCACGGAGAAGCTGCGTTCTGCCGCCTGCACATTGTTCTTTTCGTTCTTTTGAGGAACATCTTTACCGACAGCGTTCTCACCAAATCCGCTCTTTTCGCCCCTATCTCCATTCTTTCCGTCGCTATCCGCTGTCCCCGAAATTGATGCGCCGGGTGAAGCCGTAGGCGAAATACCCGGCGAGGCCGAGGCAGCTGCATTAGGCGACGCCGTGGGCGAGGCTGTGGCGGATGTGTGTGGTGAAGCCGTAGGCGTAACCTTCGGCGTAGGCGTAACCTTCGGTGTAGCTGTGGCGGATGTGCGTGGTGAAACCGTGGGCGCCGAAGTCGGTGTTGCGCGCGGAGCCGCAGTCGTTCCCGGCTTGAGCTTGGGAATTGGCTTTGTGCGTATCGTGCTGCACATATTGCATATCCATTGCATAACTCCCTCTTGGCTTGTTGTCGGTTGTGCGACCACTTTCCCGGCGTCCCAATTGTGATCCGTTTTGGCGGCTTCTCGGCGCTCCGTCACACCGCAGTACGTACATTCGCGCGTTTGAATGCCCTTTTCCATACAGGTGGGCTGCGTCGTAGTAAACCATGCGCCGAATTTGTGATCCGTCTTGGCAATCGATTTTGTCTCCGTCACACTGCATTGTGTACACTCCCGCTTTTGGATGCCGGTCTCCATACAGGTGGGCTGCGTTGTAGTAAACCATGCACCGAATTTGTGATCCGTCTTGGCAATCGATTTTGTCTCCGTCGCACCGCAGCGCGTGCACTCACGTTTTTGGATGCCGTTCGCCATGCAGGTAGGCTGTGTCGTAGTAAACCATGCGCCGAATTTGTGACCCAGCGCAGACATTGTGACGGTGTCTCCTTCCGTACCGCAGTCATCACAGATAAAACGGGTGTATCCTGAAGTAGTACAGGTCGCGAATACGCGGTTATCAATAACCCAAAAATGATCCGTTGTCGGCGCGGGCATTTCATACCACTTGTTGCATGTACTGCAATACGCTCGCTTCGTGCCGGATTGTGTACAGGTAGGTTCTTTACCCGGAACAACTTCCCACGGTCCAAAGCTGTGGGGCATGGCAGGGTCAGTTTGATAAGTGCATCTCATCCCGCAGACGGTACATTCCAGTACATAGTATCCGCCCCTCAGGCAGGTTGGCTTTTCCTCATCGGTCTGTATAATGTTTTCATGATGTTCCGGATTACTGTCTTCCGGCGAGCACGCAAGCGCGGTAATCGCGGACAGCGCCGCCATGAGCGCAAATACCAGAAATACCAGAATCAATCGCAGTAGCTTTTTCATTTCTCACCCATCCTTTCAAAGCGTGTCAATTACGCCCGCGAGGTAAGTCGGCGATACCGATGCATAAATAAAGTTATCAACCAGCTGATCCTTTACCGCCTGCCGCACTTCGGAGGCAAGCAGTTTATCCGCGTCCTCATCCACCAAAAGCAGAACCTTACACGTCCAACCGAGTTGCTTTACGGCACTGCAGATCTTGAGTCTCTCACTCAGCTTCCAGATTCCCTGTCGGATGACCTCCATCACCAACACATTGGCACGGCAGGTCCGGCACAACGCCAGCGTTTCTTCCGGCTTTGAAGAACGGTAGATAAGGAAATCCGGGTCGCATCCCGAAAGTGATTGCATGACCGCCTCCGACAGAAGTCCGCCCTTCATATCCAATACAATTCTTCGCATCTGTGCTTTTCCACCGCCTTTCTCTTCCTTTGAATCCTTCATCTACATTTTAGCCGTTATCTTCCATTTTTGCCCCCGCCAATTGGATAGGATTTGTAATTATTTTCCGTTGCAAAGCCAAATTTTGTCACAGTTCTCTGTATAAAGAGGACAAAACGTGTTGTCTTTTGTCTATCCGCATGATATACTATCCATATAAATATACTAATTTTTGGGGGCATGCGGCATGAGCAAAACGACAAAAAGAAGCCTTTTGTACGCCTTGGGCTTGCTGGTGCTCATTGCGTTTGCCATGTGGCTCCGCTATGCAAGCCGGTATTATTTTCATTCTCCGGCTGTCAACTACCTGCGAAGCGCAATCTATTTGTTTTTGTTCAGCGTGTGGTGCTACTCTCTTTGGGCGCGCATCGTACAGGTGCAGGTGCGGCACTACATGCTGGCGATTTCGGCGCTGATGGTGCTGTGGATTCTGCTGCGCTCAATCAAGTTTTCCATTGATAACACGGATGCAGAACGCCTGCTGTGGTATTCCTATTATTTTCCGATGCTGTTTATCCCCATGCTGTTGGTCTTCGTTTCCCAGTCGCTGGGCAAAGGAGAGGACTTCCGTCTGCCGCGATGGACAAAGCTTCTGTATCTTCCGACATTGCTGCTGCTTTTGCTCGTTCTGACCAATGATCTGCACCAGCAAGTGTTTTCCTTCCCATCCGGCATTTTATCGGACCGGGAGTATCGGTATGAGGTCGGTTTTTTCTTCGTGTTGGGCTGGGAAGCTCTGTGCGCAGGGTTTGCGTTTCTTTCGATGGTGAAAAACTGTCGTATCCCGCATAGCAGGAGAATTCGCTGGTTGCCGCTGGTTCCGTTTGCGCTTTCGCTGGCATATGTTTATACGTATGCCCAAAATGTCTATTGGGTCTGGGTGCTCGCGGGCGATATGACCGTGTCACAGTGCCTGATTTTTGCAAGCATCCTTGAATGCTGCATTCAAAGCGGACTGATTCATTCCAACCTCGGATACGATGAGCTCTTTGAAGCGACGAGCCTGCCTGTTCAGATTACCGATCAAGCGTTCTGCTCCAAATATGTATCTGCCGCCATGCAGGGGACTTTGCCGCAAAGTAAGCTAAGGCATATACAGCAGGATACCGTCTATCTGGATGACGACACACTTTTGAAACGGCATAAGTTGCGCCGCGGCTGGGTATTCTGGAAGGAGGACATCTCAGCGCTGAGTCAGGTTCAAAAGAAACTGGAATTGACACGAGATGAGTTGCATGACACCGGCGACGTTTTGGCGGCGGAGAATGCACAGCATGCAAGATGGTTGAAGCTGACGGAGCAAAACCGCTTGTATGATATGATGGAGGCACAGATTGATCGGCAGATCGCGATGCTGTGGGACCTGTTGGCTGAATTGCAGAAAACGGAGGACCAAAACCGAGCCAGGCGTTTGCTCGGGCAGGTCATCATTATCGGAACCTACATCAAACGCAGAAGCAACCTGATTTTTGTCGGCGCACAGCGCGGTGCGATCAGCGTGCAGGAGCTTCGGTTATGCCTCAATGAATCTTCCGAGAATATCTGTGTCTATGGTGCCGACTGTAAGGCAATTGTCAAGGGGGATGACCAGCTTACCCTCGAACAGGCGACGCAGATCTACGACCTGTTCGAGGCCGTCGTGGAAACGGAACTGGAATCCCTTCGTGCAATGCTGATCTCCATAGATGTCGGTGCGCAGGTAGAAGTGTCTTTTTGTGTTTCAGCGGCAGAGCCGCTCTGCGGGCTGCGCGCGCATTTTCAAGGTTTGGAATGGGAGCAGGATGAGGACGGGCTGCAATATGTGACGCGGAAGCTGGAAAGATCGAGGAGGTAAAGGCGCATGGATAGGATCAAGGAAAGCTTTGACAGCCTCCCCATCGCGGCCTGCTTTTTCGATAAAAACGGCGTGGTGCGGCTCATCAACCGCCGGATGCTTGCCATTACGAACTGGCTGCAAAAAGGCGGTATACAATCGCTGGCAGAAATGCAAAGCGCCCTGCAGGCGCCGCCGGCAAGTGTGTGCTGTCTGGATCCGCACCTTCGGATTTACCGCTTTCCGGACGGAACAGCGCTGCGCTTTGCGCAGGAGCAGATCACAACAAAAGCAGGTGCCCGATATACACAAATCACTGCCGCAGACATTACGGAGCTGATTCAGAAGCAGAACCAGCTAAAAGCGGAAAATGCGAAGCTGGAAAAAACAAACAAGCGGCTTAGGCGACTGCTTGCGCAGATGCCGGAGATCATCCGGGAAGAAGAGACGCTGGCCATGAAGCTGCGCGTGCACGATGACATTGGACACAGCATCCTCGCGACGCGGCGCGTGCTGCTCCAAAACACAGACCAGAAGGAAATTCGTGCAACCGCAGCGTTGTGGGAGCAGTCCATTTCAGTGCTTTACCGCTCCAGTCAGATGAGAGCGCAATCCGAACCGTTGGAAGCCGCAAAAGAACGAGCGGAAAAGCTTGGCGTCAGAGTTCTGCTGGCAGGAGATGAGCCGCGAACGCAGCGTATGCGCGCACTGATTGCACTGGCAATCAGCGAATGTGCATCGAACTGTGTCCGTCACGCCGACGGAACAGAGCTGTATGTGTGCTTTTGGCAAAAGCCGGACTGCATAGCGGTCTCCCTAACCAACAACGGTGCGGCACCAAAGGGAAAAATCACAGAAGGCGGAGGTCTTTCTATGCTGCGTCAACGCATAGAAGAATCCGGCGGCAAAATGGAGATTCAGAGTGTCCCTCGCTTTAAGCTGATGCTCAGTTTGCAGGAAAAGGAGGAAGCAGCATATGAAGGTGATGATCGTTGAAGACCAGACCATGATTCGCAGTCTGTTGGAAAGCTATTTTCGCGCCGAGGACGGATACCGGATCACGGCGTCCATTCCAGGCGCGAAACAAGCAGTCGAGATGTGCAGGACAAATTCTGTCGATCTGATTTTGATGGATGTGCAAACAGAGAACCGTGAGAACGGGTTGATTGCTGTTCGCCAGATTAAAGCCATACAGCCGAAGAGTAAAATTATTGTTGTGACTTCGCTGATTGACGGCGCCGTTCTGGAAGAGGCAAAGAAGGCCGGAGCCGACAGCTTGTGGTACAAGGATTCGACGCAGAAGCGCTTGATGGATGTCGTCCGGCAAACACTGGCGGGTGAACATGTTTTTCCGGATGCACCTCCGACAGTTGAGATCGGCATGGCAAAAAGCACGGAATTTACAAAGACGGAACTGAAGGTTCTGCGGCATCTGCTGCGGGGACTGTCTTACACGCGCATTGCGGCAGAGATGGGCTGCGAGATGTCAACGGTCAAATTCCATGTGTCAAATATGCTGCAAAAAACCGGGCTGGAAAACAAGCTTCAGCTTGCGCTGGCCGTCAGCGACGTCAAGTTGATTGCCGATCTTGCGGAAGAATGATGGTATTTGATTTTCAGCTTGTGCAGCTATAGGCATTTATAAGGATGCACTTCATCGCCGATTTTCTCATAAAGAGTATTATCAGAACTCGGCGGTTTAACGATTACGACGGAACAGAACGCCACAATCCTCGCAAAAAACACGAACCC
>OLPU01001603.1_pt1 | contig 16621 bp, 17 predicted proteins | sample 1673111 | NCBI WGS metagenome assembly OLPU01 (sample SAMEA3136755, study PRJEB25190) | human gut metagenome | reverse complement strand
ATTATACTTATTTATCCATTGTGTGAGAATACCTGTACAGGAAAGATTATATTTTAAAGATATATCTGCTAATGAACCTTTTCCATTAATATAATCTTTAACTGCACTAAGCTTGAGTTCAGAACTATAATGAGTATTTTTCTTAATGGTTTTTAATCCTTCCGGACCGAAGGCTTTATATTTACGTATCCATCCCTGAATACTACTAGGATGTAATCCTAATTCTCTGGCTATACCTATTTGAGATATATTTCCATTTAAATACTTTTCTATAAATTTAAATTTAATTTCATATGATATCTTAGCTTTTCTTCCCATAAAAATTGCTCCCTCTATAGTAATGACAGTTTTATTATTTTAACTGTCTGCTATAAAGGGAGCATATCATTAAATTGGATGCTACTATTTTTTGAATGCTATATGTCGAATAAACTAAAGTTGTATGGTGTAAAATATATTGCAGTATGTTTTACATCATTTTTTATTATGTACTATTTTTCACATATTTATACAATAAAAGTGCTTTCATCGACCCATTTATATTCAGGTTTCAATTCTTTTATATCACTTGCAAGTTTAAAGAGAGCTAAATCTTTTTCTTTACATTCTAGCATAATATCAATATCAGTATTAAATAATTTTATATTTTCTAAGAAGTTTATAAAATCATGTGGATTAATAAAATCAGAATGTTTTCTATCGTTCTCCCCATTTTTAGGAGAGGAAAAGTGAAGTTTAGGGGGAAGCTTTTCATTTTTCCAAGTATCAAATATTTTAGGAATTAAGTCATATATATTATCATTAGCATTATTACAATTATGATGATGAACATCTAAAACCATGGGTAAATTTAATTCATTACATAAATTTAATGTTTCGCGTGCTGTATATGTTTTATCATCATTTTCAATAATTATCTTTGATTTGACTTCTTTAGGAAAAGTATTGAAATTAGTAATAAATCTTTCTAATCCCGCTTCTTTGCCATTTGTAGCTCCACCAACATGGATTACCATTTTACCTAAATCATATTTAAAATCATCAAACCATTCAGCTTGTCTCAATAGATTTATTTTTGTGTTTTCAACTACTTTAGGATTAATACTATTTATTACATTAAATTCATCAGGATGTGTATCGACCCTCATATTAGATTCATTTATAAGCTTTCCTACATATTCAAAATCCTGCTTTAAAAATTCTCTATGCCCCCAATATCCAACTTCAGGATGAGTTACTAATGGGATTAGTGCTGATGTAATCCTATAAAAGTGAATGTTGTTTTCAATATTATATTTTATTATTTTTTCTAAATCATGTAAGTTTGATGCAGCAACAGTTTGTAATTTTTCTAATTTTTTTGATGGAAGAACAATTTTATTATAATTTGAAAATGTTACTGTGCTAGAAGAAGTTACCTTTTTTCCTAATTTCTTTGAAATTGCAACGTATCCTAATCTAATTTTCATAATTAGCCTCCAATAATTAAGGTAATTAATAATTCTTATTTATTATGTGCAAAATAAAATAGTCATATGTTAAGAAATTAATCATAAATATTTAAGTGTAATATTTATTTTCATAGCTAATATTGGTTGTAATTTATAAAATATTACACAGCAGCCAGAATAAATACAAAAAATTTACAATCACAATTTAGATTTATGATGTATAATAATATTATCGGGATTATATATAATATTAATTCCTGATAGGGGGAGAACTCTTATGTTAATAAACACACATTTAGCCATTGGCTCATATTGTTATAAAATTTGTAATGAAAAATATAATTTAAATTTAGATAAAAAGAGATTCTTACTTGGATGTATAGAACCAGACCTACACAAAAGAAAAAATAAGATTAAACACACATATAGTGTTTCAAAAGATAAGATGCTTGAATATAAAAAATACATTGAAAACAATGATCTTGATATTAATGAAGTATCTTTTATTGTAGGTAAAATTGCTCACTATATAGCAGATTGCTTTTGTAAATATCATTTAGAAGAGTATTACGGAAAGGATATGAAGGATCATTTCGTATATGAATTATTATTGCACAGAACATTAAAAAAGGCATTAAAAGAAAAGGATGAAATTTTTAATGAAATATTAAATAATATCAATGAATCAAGAGATTATTTAGATGAATTAAGAATTAATAGAAAAGAATATCTTGATTTAGAAGAAGATTGTTTAAATGATGTTTATTTTACAATTAAAACAACTTGTCAGTTACTATATTTAACACAAAAATATTTTATAAAGATAGCAGAATCATATATTTAATAAGGCGAATTATGCACATTAAAGGTAAATAATATTACTTTTAATGTGCATTTTTTATAATTAAAACATTTTAAAAATGGCAAAAAATTCTTAAGGTGATATAATTAAAAATATAAATTTTCACATAATTAGCAAAGGAGATTATATGAAGAAAACAATAGGAGTACTAGCTCATGTAGATGCTGGAAAAACTACATTTTCTGAGCAAGTTCTTTATCATACAAAAAGTATAAAAACAAGAGGAAGAGTAGACCATAAAAATTCCTTTTTGGATAGTCATGACATAGAGAAAAAAAGAGGGATTACAGTATTTTCAGATCAAGCAGTATTCGATATAAATGACTCAACATATTATTTAATAGATACCCCAGGGCATATAGATTTTTCTTGTGAAATGGAAAGAGCTATAAGAATAATGGATTATGCAATTGTCATAGTAAGTGCAGTTGAAGGGGTACAAGGACATACGGAAACAGTTTGGAATTTACTAAGAAAGTATAAGGTTCCTACATTTTTCTTTATTAATAAATTAGATAGAACGGGTGCAGATTTAAAAAGAGTATTACAAGAAATTAATAATAATCTTTCTAAGGATGTTTGTTTTATAACGGATTTAGAAGAAATGAATGAGGAAGTAATAGAATTCATAGCTGAAAAAGATGAACTTCTTTTAGAAAAATATTTAAATGATGAATATGAAAATAATTTATGGGTAAATAAATTAAGGGATTTAATAAGAGAAAATAAAATATATCCATGTTTTAGTGGTTCTGCACTTCAAGATGAAGGTATAAGAGAATTTTTAAATGTATTAGAAGAATTGACATCTACTAATTATGATTCAAGTTGTGAATTCTCAGGGATAGTAAATAAAATACGATATGATAGTAATGGAACGAGAATTACATTTATTAAAGCATTAAGTGGTAAACTAAAAGTAAGAGATGAAATAGAAATTTCTAAAGCAGATACAAATATAAAAGAAAAGATAAGTAGTATTAGAATTTATAATGGAAATAAATTTATTACTGTAGATGAAGTTGAAGCAGGTGATGTTTTTGCAGTAACTGGTTTATCAACAGTAAATGCTGGAGATGGAATAGGTATTTTAAATAATAAAGTAAATTTTAATATGATTCCAACTTTAATGTCTAGCGTTATATATGATGAATCATATAATGAAAAAGAAGTCTTAAAGTATTTTAAGATATTAGAAGCTGAAGACCCTGCATTAAATGTGTTATGGAATGAAACGCATAAAGAAATTCAAGTTCATATTATGGGTAAGATTCAATTAGAGGTTTTAAAAGAAATTGTATATGAAAGATTTAATTTAAAAGTAGACTTTGGGCCTTGTGAAATAATGTATAAGGAAACTATAACAAATGAAGTAAGAGGTTATGGGCATTTTGAACCATTAAAGCATTATGCAGAAGTTCATTTAAAACTTGAGGCTCAGGCTAGGGGAACAGGAATTGTGTTTGAAAATAAGTGTCATGCTGATGACTTAACAACAGGACAGCAAAATTTAATTAAAACTCATATTTTTGAAAGAAATCATCACGGACTATTAACAGGTTCTGATATTACGGATATTAAAGTTACACTTTTAACAGGAAGAGCTCATAACAAACATACAGAAGGAGGAGATTTTAGAGAGGCAACATATAGGGCATTAAGGCAAGGTTTAGAAAAAGCTCATAATATATTATTAGAGCCATTTTATAGATTTACAATAGATGTAGAATTAGATTATATGGGAAGAGTTTTATCAGATATACAAAAGCTAAGTGGTAAATTTAATACTCCTGAAACTAATTTAAATAAGGTTAGAATAATGGGAAGAGGACCCGTATCAACATTTATGGATTATAGCATGGAGCTTATTGCATTTACAAAAGGAAAAGGTAATATAAGTTTAATGTTTGATGGATATGATATATGTCATAATACTGATGAAATTGTGGGAAAAATAGGATATAATAAAAATGCAGATATAGAGTATTCTTCAAACTCAGTATTTTGCTCTAAAGGACAAGGATTTATTGTACCTTGGAATGAAGCTGAGAAATATATGCATTGTGAAATATTAGAAGAATAAGATTGGAGGAATTATGATTAATACTGATGACTATATGAAATTTGTATCAGATCCTTTATTTCCAGAGGAAAATAAAGAGGGGAATTTATGGTTTTTATTTCAAGATAAAATGCTCTTAGTTAAAGAGGATATGGGAAAGATTAATATTCCGACATTTAAGGATGTAAAGCAATTAATAGATGGATTAGAAATAAAATATCACCTTGGAAAGCTAAAAGATAAACATTGCTTTTGTGGTGAAATTAATTCTGCGGTGAAAGTATCTGGAGAGTTAAAGTTTATTACATTAAGAGAAAGTGCTGCAATTATTGATAAAGAAAGTGTATCAGTATCAGGAAAGGCTGCTCAGATAATTCATTTCCATAAGACGAATAAATATTGCGGAATATGTGGTGGAAAAAATGAGTTTGCTAATAATGAATTTGCAATGAAGTGTAAAGAGTGTGGATATACATGTTATCCTAAGGTTTGTCCTGCAATTATAGTAGGAATTACCAAGGGGGATAAAATATTATTAGCAAATAATAAAAACTTTCCTGAAGGATTACATAGTACTATTGCAGGGTTTGTAGATGTAAATGAAACATTAGAAGATTGTGTAAGACGTGAAATATTAGAAGAGGTTAATATAAAAGTAAAAAATATTAAATATTTTGATAGTCAACCTTGGCCATATCCAAATTCTATAATGATTGGATTTACAGCTGAATATGAAAGTGGAGAAATCAAAGTTGATGGAGAGGAAATACTTCATGCTGATTGGTATAGTAAAGATAACCTTCCTATATTACCTGATAAAACAACAATAGCAAGAAGAATAATTGATTCAATAATATGTAAGTAATCAATTATTAATAAATTAATTTTTTTCATAAGTAAATTAGTTTAAATTAATAAGTTAGAATAATAGATTTCATGTATGTTAAAACTATAAATATACATACAACTATAGATATAAATAGTAATATTATGGAGGAATATATATGGATAAAACTAAAAAAATTTGTTATTGTTTTAATGTTTCTGTTGAAGATATCGAAAGAGCAATAGAAAATGGAGCTGATACTTTTGAAAAAGTTCAAAGTGTAACTAACTGTGGAAAGGGATGTGGTTCTTGTTTAGCTGAAGCTAAAGCTGTTGTTGATGAATTATTAAAAAAATAAACAGTTTAGGGAGGAATTATGAGTAGGTTGGAATCTTTTATTAAAAATTTGTGTGGTAAATTTAATAACCAGGCACAAATAAAAAAAGAAGAAAGTGAAGGTGAAATCATACATCCTAAGGCTAAACATATAAATGCGGTATGTAATCAAAAAATTAAAAATTTACCCCAAAATTTTAAGGGGTATTTTGTAATAGAAGAAAGCTATTATGAAACTGAAAAAGGTAAAAAAATATTACCGCATTTATTTTTATTTACATTAGATAAAGAAAATAATGTTGTATTAACTTCCTATGAATTACCGAAAGGAATATCTAAAGAAGAATTTAGAAATGACAATGGTTCTTTAATTATGGATTATAGTACTTTAGTTAAGTCTGAAAAGTTCAATCCTATGATTTATAAAGAGGAAAATGGATCTTTTTATGGAGAAAGTATAAGTGATTTTGGAAATGGTACTATTTTTACATTAAAAGAAAGAACAGAACATGGAAAGTTGTATGTAAGTGAAATTTTTGAGAAAAATGGAAAAGTAATATTTGGATTTAAGGATCCTATAGTCTATGATAAAGTATTTGGTTAATATAGAGATAAAATTGAATGGAATTGCTAATGCAATTCCATTTTTTATAAAGTGAAATTTATTTAATAAAAAATAAACTATTAATTAACAGATAAGATTTTTATAAAAAAGAATTATAAATCATAAAGTAACTAATAATAAATTATGACAAGGATTTTTTAAGGAGTGATTATATGAACTTTCCAACAAGTTTTCCAGCACAACATCAAAATATTCATCCAGGTTTTGAAAGTGAAATGAATCCAGTACCTATATACTATGATGAAAAGTATATAAAAAGTGGAGATTTACTAAAAGATAAAGTTGCAATAATAACTGGTGGAGATAGTGGAATAGGTAGAGCAGTAGCTATTGCTTATGCATATCAAGGAGCTGATATTGTTATAGTTTATTACAATGAAAAAAAAGATGCTGAAGATACTAAAAAATTAATAGAAGCTACAGGAAGAAAGTGTAGTATTTATTCAGGAGATATTTCAGACGTTACTTTTTGTAGTTCAGTAATAGAGAATGTAATTAAAGAACATGGAAAAATAGATATATTAGTAAATAATGCAGCAGTTCAATATGAATGTAAAGATTTTAAACAAATTTCAGATTCTCAATTTGATAAAACTATGAAAACTAATATTTATGGAACTTTTTATATGTCAAGAGAAGCGTTAAAACATATGAAATCAGGTTCATGCATTATAAATACAGCATCAGTTACAGCTTTTGCAGGAAATGAAAAACTTATAGATTATTCAATGACTAAAGGTGCTATTGTAACATTAACAAGATCTTTATCAACATCATTAGCAAAAAATAAAAGTGGTATAAGGGTAAATGCAGTAGCTCCAGGACCTATATGGACACCACTTATTCCATCAAGCTTTGAAAAGGGAGAAATTCCACAGTTTGGATCAAATACTCCTATGGGTAGAGCAGGTCAACCTGTTGAATGTGCTGGTGCATATGTATTTTTAGCATCTGAAGCAGCTTCATATATTACAGGTCAAACTATTCACATAAATGGAGGCGAAATAGTAAATAGTTAAATTTAAATTAACATTATGATGAATATTTTACTAGTAAAATTGAATTAGTGTAAAAGTTTAAATAAGCTATTAGGTTATTTATAAAAAAATCTAATGGCTTATTTTTACTTTTATTAAATAAAAAAGAGATTTTAGCAATAATATTGTTAAATAAATGACAAATAATTTGTGATTATAATCACAGTTGCATATAACCTTTAGTGATAAAATGAATCTGAAATAATACTGAATATAGAGTTTATTAAAATCACGAATTGGAGATGGGAGTAATATGAAGAAGATTCAATCAACATGTAATTTATGTGCATTAGCATGTAATGTAGATTTTTATGTAGAAAATGGTAAGATAGCTAAGGTTTCTCCTACTGTTGATTACCCTGTAAATAAAGGTTTTTGTTGTATAAAAGGATTAAACTTAGATAAGCAACAAACAAAAATTAAAGCAAGAAAAAGCCCACTTTTAAGAGATGAAAATGGAGAAATGAAAGAAATTTCATGGGAAGAAGGCTTTAAAACATTTGCTAAAAAAATGACAAGCATTCAAGAAAAATACGGTAAAGAAAGTGTTGCCTTCATTAGTACAGGACAAATGCCAACAGAAGATATGGCTTTATTAGGACATGTAGGAAGAAACTACATGGGCATTAATGGTGATGGTAATACAAGATTATGTATGGCTACATCAGTAGTTGCTCATAAACAAAGTTTTGGATTTGATGCTCCACCATATACATTAAATGATGCAGAACTTTCAGATACAATAATTTTAATTGGAGCAAATCCAGTTATAGCTCATCCAGTATTCTGGGGAAGAATTAGAGAAAATAAAGAAGCTAAAATAATAACAATAGATCCAAGAAAATCAGAAACTGCTATGAATTCTGATATATGGATAGATATTAAACCAAAGGCTGACTTAGTATTAATGTATACTTTAGCTAATGTTTTAATAGAAAAAGGATATATTGATGTTAACTACATAGAAAATCATACAGAAGGATATGAAGATTTCAAGAATCATGTAGCTAAATTCACTTTAGATAAAGTTGAAGCTGAAACAGGAATAAGTGCGGAAAGAGTTTTAGAATTAGCTGAAATTATTCATGCAGGAGAAAGAGTTTCATTCTGGTGGACAATGGGAGTTAATCAAGGTTACCAAGCAGTTAGAACAGCTCAATCTATAATTAATTTAGCATTAATAACAGGAAACATGGGTAGACCAGGTACAGGTGCAAACTCTTTAACTGGACAATGTAATGCTATGGGTTCAAGAGCATTTAGTAATACAGCAGGACTTTATGGTGGTGGAGATTTCGATAATCCAGTACGTAGAAAAGCAGTTGCTGAAGCTTTAGGTGTAGATGAAAGTGTACTTGCTACAAAACCAACAATTCCTTACAATGCAATAATTGAAAAAGCAATTGCAGGAGAAATTAAGGGGTTATGGGTAATTTGTACAAACCCAAGACATTCATGGGCAAATAATGAAGAATTTGAAAAGTGCGTTAAAAATCTAGATTTCTTCGTAGTTCAAGATATATATGAAGATACTGATAGTGCTAAACTTTGTGATTTATACTTACCTTCTGTTCCAGCAATCAAAAAAGAAGGGGTATTAATAAATACTGAAAGAAGATTATCAAAGGTTAATCCTGTAATTGAAAAAGAAGAAGGAGAATTATCAGATTTCGAAATCTTCTATAACATTGGTAAGGAACTTGGAATGGGAGATTTATTAAAAGGATGGGAAACTCCAAGAAGTGCTTTTGAATTATTAAAGAAATGTTCTAAGGGAATGCCTTGTGATATTACAGGTGTAACTTATGAAATGTTAGAAGGACCAAATATGGAAGGTTCAAGAGGAGTTCAATGGCCATTTAGAGCTGGAGAAACTTTAGTGGAAGATGAAAGAAGATTATATGAAGATGGTAATTACTATACTCCATCAAAGAAAGCTAAATTCCACTTTGAAGATATAGCAGAAAACCCAACACAAACAAGTGCAGAATTTCCATATATATTTAACTCAGGAAGAGGAACAGTAGGGCAATGGCATACTCAAGTTAGATCAAGAGAAATTGCTGAGTCAGAAAGAATTTACTCTAAGGAATCATATGCATTTATGCATCCAGAGTTAGCAAAAGAATTAAATATAGAAGAAAATGAAAGAGTTTCAATAGCTTCTCAAAATGGAGTAACTAAAGACTTTACTATAAAGATATCTGATCATGTAAAGAAGGATCATTTATATGCACCAATTCATTATATTGAAACAAATGCACTTACTCCTTCAGTTTATGATCCATATTCAAAGGAACCATCATTTAAAACAGTTGCAGTAAATATCATTAAAAAATAGAGGGTGACTAAAGATGAAAAGAATTAAGATAGATAGAGATAAATGTGTTGGCTGTTTAACTTGTACAACAGCATGTATTGTAGCTCACGAGTCAGAGGATACAAGAAGTAGAATAACAATAGATAGTAAAGGTAAATATGCTCCAATATTCTGTAGACATTGTGATAGACCAGAATGTGTTTATACTTGTATGACAGGTGCTATGAGTAAGAATAAAGAAACTGGATTAGTAGAATATAATAAAGATCACTGTGCTAGTTGTTACATGTGTATAATGGCATGTCCTTATGGAGTATTAAAAGCTGATAGCAGAATGCATAAAGAAATAATGAAATGTGATGCATGTAAGGAACATGGAACAGCACAATGTGTAGCTAAATGTCCTATGGGAGCAATTACTTTAGAGGAGGTAACTGAATAATGAGATATGTAGTTATAGGAGCCTCTGCAGCAGGTATAAGTGGAGCTAAAACTTTAAGAGAATTAGATAAAAATGCTGAAATAGTATTAATATCTAAAGATGAAAATGTATATTCAAGATGCATACTTCATCATTACATTTCAAGTCATAGAGATGTAGATGCCTTAAACTTTACAGGTAAAGAGTTTTTTGAAGAAAACAATATTACTTGGATGAAAGGTTTAGAAGTTAAAGCATTAAATGATAAAGAACAAACTTTAGAGCTATCAAATGGTGAGACTTTAAGTTATGATAAATTATTAGTCTGTAGTGGAGCATCTGCATTTATACCTCCAGTACCAGGGCTTAGAGAAGGTAATAATGTAGTTGGGCTAAGAAACTTAGATGATGCTATATTAATAAAAGAACAAGCTAAAAAAGTTAAGAATGTAGTAGTTTTAGGTGCTGGTCTTGTTGGAATAGATGCAGTTAGTGGATTACTTGGACAAGGATTAAATATATCTTTAGTTGAAATGAGTAATAAGATACTTCCATTACAATTAGACAAGCATGCTTCAGATGTATATGAAAAGAAATTCATTGAAGAAGGTGTTTCTTTAAAGTTAGATGTTAAAGCAGAAAAGTTACTTTTAGATGAAAATAACAATCCAAAAGCTTTAGTATTAAATACTGGTGAAGAAGTTCCATGTGAATTAGTAATAGTTGCTACAGGTGTTAGATCTAATGTTGCATTTATGGAAAATAGTAATGTTGAATGTGATAGATTTGGATTAATAATTGATGCAAAAGGGCAAACTAATATAGAAAATATATATGGAGCTGGAGATGTAACGGGAAGAAATCCAATATGGCCAACAGCTGTTAAAGAAGGTATAATAGCAGCACATAATATGTTAGGAAAAGAAATGGTAATGACTGATTTCTTTGGAAGCAAAAACACAATGAACTTTGTAGGTATAGCTACAATGTCTCTTGGTATGGTAGAACCAGCTGATGAAACTTATATAGTTGAAACTAAAGTTGAAGATAATAACTATAAAAAGATAATCCATAAAGATGGAAAAATCTATGGTGCAATAATTCAAGGAGACCTTTCTTATGCTGGAGTTTTAACTCAGCTTATTAAGGAAAATATAGATGTATCAAAAGTTACAAAGAGTTTATTTGATATAGATTATGCTGATTTCTTTAACATAGAAAAAAACTTTGAGTTTAGTTATAAGTAAGAGCCCAAATTTTAATTTGGTTGCTCGAACTTACTCCTCCGAACGCATGTGAGGAGTGAGTTTCATTTATAAGAGCCCAAATTTTAATTTGGTAATTTGGCAAGTTAATATATAATAAAAAGGGTTAGAGGGAAAGGGGAGAGTTTTAATATATATTAAATAACCTTTTGCCTCTAACTTATTAAATTTAAATAAAATATATTTACAAAAATGTTAATAAGATTTAAAATCAAAGCAGATTTTTAAAATATAAAGATAAAATAAAGACTAAGGGATGAAGTAAATGTCAAAGGTAATAAATATTGTAGGTTATAGCTCAAATGTTGGAAAGACATTTCTAATGGAGTCTTTAATAAAAGAACTAAAAAATAGAGGGTATAGTATAGCAACTATAAAACATGATGTTCATGGATTTGATATAGATAAAAAAGGAAAAGATACATATAAACATAGAGAAGCAGGCTCGGAAACAGTTGTAATTTCATCAAAAAATAGATTTGCTATGATTAAAGAATTACACGAAGAGATTGAACTTAGTGATATAATTAAAATGTTAATGGATAAAGATATAATTTTAGTTGAAGGATATAAAAATAGTAACTTAAGAAAAATCGAAGTTTATAGAGATGGAGTAAGTGATAGGATTATAACTCAAAAAGAAAAGTTAATAGCTATTGCAAGCGATACTCATTTAGATATAGATAATAACATAAATGTTGTAAATAAAGACGATGTAGAAAAACTTGTAGATTTAATTGAAAAAGAAGAAGAATTTAAGTTTGAAAATTATCAATAATATATTTTCTAGAGCTAAGTATCCTAAGGAGTAAATCTAAGGAACTTAAGCCGAAATTTGAAATAAAATTTAAGGGTAATATTTGAAAAGATATTATCTCCACGTTTTGGGAAGGAAAATAAGTTTTGTTTAAATATATAGTTTTATTTTTAGTTATATATAACTAAAAATAATTTTGTTATATTTGAGGCTTATTACTCATACCTAAAATATGAAGTAGTAAGTCTTTTATATTTTAAGGAGGATATCAAATGAAGTCATTTATATCATTGGAAGAGGCAATAGATATATTAGATGAAAATGTTAAAGCCATAGGAACAGAAGAGATTGACTTAATAAATGCAACAGGAAGAGTTTTAGCAGAGGACATATATTCGCTAATTGATAATCCACCATTTAATAAGTCAGCAATGGATGGATATGCAATATTAGCAGAAAATAGTGGTTCTAATGATAAAATAAAAATCATTGATAAGGTCTTTGCTGGTGAAGTAAGTAATTATGAAGTAACTAATAAAACTGCAATAAGAATAATGACTGGTGCTCCTATTCCAAATGGAGCAAATGCAGTAATAAAGCAAGAAGATACTATCAAAAATGATGAGGAGCATATAACATTAACTAAAAAAATAAAAGCTAATGATAATATTTGTTTTAAAGGTGAAGATATTAAAAAAGGATCTCTATTAGTAAATAAAAATAAAAAGATAGATTTTGCAGATATAGGTATTATTGCAAGCAGTGGTATTTCAAAGATAAAGGTATATAAAAATCCTAAAATTGCACTTTTATGTACTGGTGATGAAGTTATAGATGTAAATAGTGATTTAACGGAAGGTAAAATTTTCAATAGTAATAAATATACTATAATGGCTAGAGTTTCTGAGTTAGGATATAATATTTTAGAAGTAAAGCATGTAAGAGATATTGAAGGAGATATAGAGAAATATATAGAGAATATATCTCAAAATGTTGACTTAATAATTACAACTGGTGGAGTATCTGTAGGTGAAAAAGATTTATTAAATCATGCAATAGACAATATAGGTGGGAAACGATTATTTTGGAAGGTTAAAATGAAACCAGGTTCAGCAGTGCTTTGTAGTATTGTAAATAATGCTCTTGTGGTTAGTTTGTCAGGAAATCCAACTGCGGCACTAACAGCATTTGAGTTGTTTGTTAAGACATCAATAGAAAAATTAAGTGGAATTGAAAAAATAGAAGTTAAAAGAGAAAAAGCAACTTTATGTGATAATTTCAATAAAAAAAGCCCTCAGAGAAGATTTATTAGAGGTAGAGTTGTAATAGAAGAGGGAAAACAAAAGGTATATATAACACAAGTGAAAAGTGGAAATGGAATATTAAGTTCTAATTTAAATTCTAATTGTATGATTGAAGTAGAGGGTGGAAGCGAAGCTCTTCATAGTGGTGAAACAGTTGATATCATTAAATTTTAGGAGATAGATGCTTATGATAAACAAGACATTGGCTATTTTAGCTGGTGGTAAAAGTAGTAGAATGAACTATAATAATAAGGCGTTATTAAATTATAAGGAACGTAAATTTATAGAGCATATAATTGATGCAGGCAAAGGTTATAAAGAAATAATAATAATTGCAAATAAAAAAGAAGAATATGAAGGATTTAATTTAAGAGTAATTGAAGATATATATAAGGGGAATGGTCCTTTGAGCGGAATACATTCAGCTCTTATGAATTCAACTACAGATAAAGTTTTATGTATAGCATGTGATATGCCACTTATAACTAGTGAAACTTTAAATATATTAGGAAATTATAATGAAGAATATGAAGTGTTAATACCGGAGGTTTCTGGAAGGCTACAGCCATTATGTGCAGTATATTCAAAAAAGAGCATTCCTAGTATTGAAAATGCAATAAAAAATAATAATAATAAACTTCAATTATTGATAAAATCTTTAAATTATAAAGTTATAGATGGAAATCAAGAAAAAAAATTTATTGAAAAAGATTTTTTAAATATAAATACGGAAAAAGAATATAAAGAATTGGAGGAATTATAATGTATACAGTTGGTATAATTACAAGTAGTGATAAAGGTTATGCTGGAGAAAGAGAAGATAAAAGTGGGGCTGTAGTAAAAGAGTTAGTTGAAGCTGCGGGATTTACTGTAGTAAAACAAGTCATATTACCTGATGAAAAAGAAATGTTAGAAAATGAATTTAAAGTTATGAGTGATGAGCTTAAAGTTAATTTAATATTAAGTACAGGTGGAACTGGATTTTCTAAAAGGGATATAACACCAGAAGCTACTAAAGCAATAATTGATAGAGAAGCACCTGGAATATGCGAAGCAATAAGAATGTATAGTATGCAAATTACTAAAAGAGCTATGCTTTCAAGGGCTGTGTCTGGTATAAGAAAAGATACATTAATTGTTAATTTACCAGGAAGTCCAAAGGCTTGCAAGGAAGCATTAGATTATGCATTAGATGACATTAAACACGGAATTGATATATTATTAGGAACTTCAAAAGAATGTGCTAGAAAGTAATAGGGGGAAAATTAATATGAAAATGATAAAAGTAGAAGATGCAGTAGGAACTATACTTTCTCATGATGTAACTCAAATAATTCCTGGTGAATTTAAAGGAAGATTATTTAAAAAAGGTCATATAATTAAAGAAGAAGATATAGAAAAATTACTATCTATTGGGAAAGAGCATGTTTATGTTTGGGAACCTACAGAAGGTCAGCTTCATGAAAATGATGCAGCAACAAGAATTTCAAATTTAGTTGTGGGAGAAGGAATTAAGATTTCAGATGAAATTAAAGAAGGAAAAGTAGATTTCTTTGCTGACAGAGATGGAGTATTAAAAATAGATAAAGCTAATTTATTCAAATTAAATTCGGTTGGTGAAATTATAGTTTCTACGTTGCATAATAATACTCCAATTAAAAAAGGGGAAAAAGTTGGAGCAACAAGGGTTATTCCATTAATAATAGATGAGGAAAAAATTATTACTGCTGAAAATCTAATTAGAGAAAAGATAATTAGTGTAGCAGAAATAAAACCTAAAAAGTGTTTATTAATAACTACTGGTAATGAAGTATATAAAGGCAGAATTAAGGATGCCTTTTTACCAGTAATAAAGCAAAAATTAGGGTATTATGGTAGTGAAGTAATACGTCAAGTAATATTACCAGATGAAAAGGAAAGAATTATTGAAGAAATTCAAAAAGGTTTAAGTGAAAAAGTAGATATGATAATTTGTACAGGAGGAATGTCTGTAGACCCTGATGATGTTACACCTACAGCAATTAAGGAATGTGGTGGTGAATTAGTAACATATGGATCTCCAGTATTACCAGGAGCTATGTTCTTATTAGCTTATTATGGTGATACACCAATTTTAGGAGTACCAAGCTGTGCAATGTACTCTAAAAGAACAGTACTTGATTTAGTATTACCAAGAGTTTTAAGTGATGAAAAATTAACAATTGATGATATAGTCGAATATGGACATGGTGGATTATGCTTAGATTGTAATGTATGTACATTCCCACATTGTTCATTTGGAAAATAATTTTAGAAAGTAGGCTTGTATTATGGATAATAAATTGACGCACTTTGATAATAGTGGAAATGCTAGAATGGTTGACGTATCAGAAAAAAATGAAACAGCTAGAGTTGCAGTTGCTGTTTCAAAAATAAAAGTTAGTAGAGAGACATTAGAGTTAATAGAAAATGGGAAAATTGGTAAAGGCGATGTATTAGGAGTAGCTAGAATAGCAGGAATAATGGCTAGTAAACAAACATCAAATTTAATTCCAATGTGCCATCCATTAATGATTACAAGTTGTAATGTGGATTTTGAGATAAATAAAGAAGAGAGTTCCATTGAAATTACAGCAACAGTAAAAATAGTTGATAAAACAGGGGTTGAAATGGAGGCTTTAACAGCTGCAACAGTAAGTGCATTAACAATTTATGATATGTGTAAAGCAGTAGATAAGAGAATGATGATAAGCAATATTCATTTAATAGAAAAAACAGGTGGGAAGTCAGGAGATTTTAAATATTAATTGTTTTGGAGAGTGAGTAAATGGCAAAGATAGTATCAATAAATATAAGTACGAAAAAGGGCGTTATAAAAGAACCAATAAGTAAAGCAGAGTTAAAAATTGACCACGGTATAGTTGGTGATGCTCATGCAGGAAATTGGCATCGTCAAATAAGTATGTTAGCTGAAGAAAGTATTCAAAAGATGAAAGATAAAGGTTTTAATCATTTGAAATTTGGAGATTTTGCAGAAAACATAACTACAGAAGGGATAGAAGTTCATACTTTGCCTGTAGGAACAAAACTAAAAATAGGTGAATGTGAAGTAGAAGTAACTCAGATCGGAAAAAAGTGTCATAATGGATGTGCAATAAAGCAAACAACAGGCGACTGTGTAATGCCAAGAGAAGGAATCTTCGTAAAAGTCCTAAAAGAAGGAACAATACAACCAAACGATATAATTGAGGTTTTATAACCACATATTCGAAATTAAGAAAACAAAAAGAGCTAGGTAAGGGCCGATTCTCAAATACCGCGGTGAAAGTGTGAAATATAAATTTGCTAACATTTGTAGCATTTTTTCAGCTGTATG
>OLPU01001601.1_pt1 | contig 16647 bp, 17 predicted proteins | sample 1673111 | NCBI WGS metagenome assembly OLPU01 (sample SAMEA3136755, study PRJEB25190) | human gut metagenome | reverse complement strand
CTGGTTGTATTTCAAATGAGGACGACACAGTTATGCCGTGCTGTTTGGCTTCTAAGACCTTGTGTGTCCTTGTCAACTGATGGTACAAATGCTCTGGCAAATATACCTGCTAAAATGTTTTACGGGGCTTTACATTATGTCCCACAATCACATATAATTAAGGATACCGTGCCAGCAGCTTTGACGACGGATACGGAAAGGCATTAGTGCAAGAGATAATTTTAAGGATAAAGCGGAGATAAAATGGAAACAAGGACACGCGAAAGGACGTCGAAGACGTCAAAGAAAAACAAGAAAAAATCCTCCGGCAAGATCGTTAGGATCCTGCTTATAGTATTGGCGGCTCTTCTCGTGGTGCTGGGCACGCTGTACTATTTTATTATTTACCGCGAGCAGCAGCGTCAGCAAATAATGAATTCCACCACCTTCCATGATGGCGTAACGGTAAACGGAGTTGATATTTCTGGCCAAACGCTTAATGAAGCAAAAGCCACGCTGGCCGGTACCGCCGAAAAGGAGATAGCCGGCAGCGTTCATCTGACGTTCACCTGCAACGGCAAGAGCTATACGGCTGATTCCTCTAAATTCACCGTAACCTGCAACACCGAGGAAATACTGAACGAGGCCATGTCCCTCGCCCGGGAGGGCGATTATCAGGCGCTTACCGCCGAGCTTAAGGACATAAAGGAAAACGGCAGGGCTTATACCATTGATTATACCGTAGAGCCTACCGGCGTCGAGAGCTTTATACATTCCTTCGCAGACGAAGTTACAACTCCTGCAACTCCTGCAAGCTTCACCGTGCATTACCCGGAGAAGAGCACCAAGACCAACGCTTATGATACTTCCAACCTTGGTCTGGTAGGCGAGGAGGCAAAAAAAGCGGGACTTGGCGCTGACAGGCAGGCCATAACCGATCCCCGGGACGTATTTTTCGATTTTACCGAGCCTGTAGACGGCTATGGAGTAGACGTTGACGCGCTTATGGCCACCGTGCGTACACGGTGCGAGAGCAAGGACTTTGGCGACATTGAGGTCGCCATGGCCCCCATACATTCAGATGTTACCGTAGAAAAGCTCAAGGAGAGCCTGTTCCTCAGAGGCACGGCCTCCACCACCTACAAGAGCAAGCGCCGCAACACCAACCGCTGCCATAATCTTGAGAAGGCCTGCGGCATGGTATACGGCACAGTGCTCCAGCCCGGCGAAGAATTCTCCGCCAACACCATACTGGGAGACCGCACCCTCAGTAATGGCTGGAAGCCTGCCCCAGCCGTAATAGCAGGCGGTGCCGACCATGAGGACCAGCCCGGCGGCGGCGTATGCCAGATAGCCAGTACCACATATATGGCGGTTCTGTACGGGGACTTTGAGGTTACAGCGCGCCGTCCTCATTCCACCCCCAGCGGCTATCCCAACGGTCTTGATGCTACCATAAACACCGTAACCGGCTATATCGACTTCAAGTGGAAAAACAATACCGAGTCCCCCTGTTACGTGTTCACTTGGATAGACACCAAGAATTACACCGTGAACTGCTCCATCTACGGCCAGCCATTCCCGGATACCTTTGACGAGATAGAGCTCAGCTCCACGCTGGTAGAGCCCCTTGAGCCCGGCGTACCCGAATACGAGGTAAAGAACAGCCTGTATTCCCCCTATTGGATGCTCAAGAACAAGGCGGTCAAGGGTTCCATATACGAATCCTTCAAGACCTACAAGCTCAAGGGCAAGGTTGTAGAGACCAAGTCCATAGGCAACACCGAGTACAAGATGCATCCCACCCGATACTATGTATGGCCCGGCTACGCCGGAGAACCCCTCGACCCTCAGTATGAGCTAAAAGCAAACGAGGACGGAACATTGAGCCTTGCAAACCCCGGCGCTGCTGCCTCAGGCACCGTCGAGGGCGCCGGAACAGGCGGAACAGGCCTCGCGCAGTAATTTCAGAACAATAAAATCCCCCGTGTATTCGGGGGATTTATTTTGTATATGTTACATTTTTGTTTTCGGGGTGAATAGCAGCGCATTGAGGTAGCCGAACACTATGGCCGCCGCAACGCCTCCCGCCGTGGCTGTTATGCCGCCGGTAAAGGCGCCTATTACGCCGCTTTCCTTTGCCGCCTCTATGGCTCCGTTGCCGAGAGCGTAACCGAATCCGGTAAGCGGCACAGTAGCTCCGGCCCCCGCAAGCTTTACCAGCGGTTCATACAGTCCCAGCGCCGTAAGCACCACGCCTGCCGTTACGAAAATCACCAGTATACGCGCCGCTGTGAGCCTTGTCAGGCTTATCAAAAGCTGACCCAGGACGCATATCCCGCCTCCTATCACAAATGCCCAGAGATAATCCATGTTTACTTCCTTTCCAGCACTATACCGTGGGCTATACCGGGTATGCTGTCGTTCTGCATGCTGCTGGTAGGGCTCAGCAGCGCCCCCGTCGCCATGAAGAATATGCGCCTCAGATCGCCCTTTTCTATGCGCTCAAGCAGGTATGCGTTAAGCACGCTTGCACAGCAGCCGCAGCCGCTGCCTCCGCAGTCCACCTTCTGCTCCCCGGAGAATATCAGGTTGCCGCAGTCAAGGTGCCTGTTGCCCACGTCTATTCCATTTTGCAGGCACAGCTCCCTGAACATCTCGCTGCCGAATCTTCCGAGGTCGCCGGTCACTATCAAATCATAGTCCATTACTCCCCTGCCGGTATCGCTAAGGTGCGCTGTCAGCGTGTCCACCGCTGCAGGCGCCATTGCAGCTCCCATATTGTTGACATCGGTGATGCCGAGATCCGTAACCTTGCCTATCGTACCCGCAGTTACAAATACATTGCCATACAGTCTGTCGCCTTCCAGAGTCGGATTTGCGGCTATGCTGCAGCCTGCGCCGGTCACTGTGCGCTGTGCCGTCGGCGTAGTCTGGCCACCCATCTCCAGAGGGTTGCGGTACTGCCTTTCGGCGGTGGAAAAATGGCTGGTAGCTATGCAGGCCACCCTGCCGGCATACCCTCCGTCTATGAGCATACTGCCTATGAGGAGTGATTCCGCCATGGTAGAGCAGGCACCATACAGGCCTAAGAACGGCAATTTCAGTTCTCTTGCCGCAAAGTTTGCGGAGATTATCTGGTTCAGAAGGTCGCCGCCCAGCAGGCAGTCCACGCCGCCGCTTTGGAGGTTCACCTTGTCCATCGCCCCCCTTACAGTGTGCTCGAACATTTTGCGTTCCGCCTTCTCCCAGCTGTCCTCGCCCCAGGTATCGTCCTTGAGCACCATATCAAAGTATGGCCCCAGCGGCCCCTTGCCCTCCATTGGGCCTACAACGGTAGCCGAGCTTATTATCGCCGGAGGGTTGGAAAACAGCACCGTCTGCCTTCCGGCGCGCTTTACGGGTATCATATTGTTCAGTATATCCGCCATGCGTCCTCCTATTTGAACAGCAGGCTCAAAAGGCCCACTATCACCGAGCTGCCCACGCCGTAAACCAGCACAGGGCCGGCTATTGTAAAAAGCTTTGCGGCGGTGCCGGTTATGAAGCCTTCGCGTTTAAACTCCATGGCGGGTGAGACGATGGAATTGGCAAAGCCGGTTATAGGCACTATGGAACCTGCGCCTGACCATTCGCCTATCTTATCGTACACGCCGATGCCGGTAAGCGTCGCCCCAAGGAATACCATCACTATGGCAGTGAACGCCGCTGTTCCCTTTTCGTCCAGTCCCATGCCCTGCTGCGCCCAGTTGCGCATAAGCTGCCCTATGCAGCATATTATGCCGCCGGATATAAACGCCCTGATACACTGAGAAAGTGTCCGGCTCTTGGGCATGCGCTCCTTTACCAGCTTCTGATACTTTACCTGCTCCGGCGTTTTCTTTTCATTGGCCATCAGCTCTCTCCTCCCTGCTCAGGTATTCCCTTGGTGCGTACTCCTTGTAACGTATCTCCGCCCCTCTCGTGCCCTCCTTGGGCAGCAGATCGCTTTGGGGCAGCATCACCCTTTGTGAAATGCCTTTCATATAAACAATACCTCTGCAACATATCTTTTTATTATGTAGTCTGCGCCGCGCCCATGCTTTTATTCTGGAGTTAAGCTGGATGTTGTTTCCTCATAGCGTTAACAAACCGTCAAATTCGCCGTTAAAAGGAAAATATAAGGTGAACTTTTGTGTTTTTGGCTTGTGCCAGGGGTACATATAAGCTACAATTATCAGGTAAGCAATAATACTTTTTTCTTCGCCACCTGCGAAAATTTGAGAAGGGACGTGTTTCTCTCCCCTGTGAAAAACATATTAAGAACCATCCTCCCCGAAAAGCTGAGCGAATCGCTCAAATCCGTGCTGCCGGTTACTGCCGTTATATTCCTGTTGTGCTTTATGGTCGTCCCCGTACCCAGCAGCGTTATGCTGGCCTTCATAGTAGGCGCGTGCCTTCTTATAATCGGCATGGGGCTGTTCTCCCTGGGCGCGGATATGGCGATGTCCAGAATAGGCGAGCACATAGGCGCGGTCGTTTCACATTCAAAAAAGCTTATCCTGATAATCGTAGTCAGCCTTGCGGTAGGCATATTCATCACGGTATCAGAACCCGACCTCAGAGTGCTTGCCCAGCAGGTTCCAAATATTCCTAATCAAGCCATAATATGGTCGGTAGCCATAGGCGTAGGCATATTCTTAGTGCTCGCAATGCTGCGAATATTTTTCCGGCTGCCGCTGAATTATCTCCTCATAGGGCTTTACGTGGCGGTATTTACACTTGCGGCGTTCGTTCCAAAGGACTTTCTCTCCACCGCCTTCGATTCCGGCGGAGTCACCACCGGGCCTATGACGGTGCCCTTTATAATGGCGCTGGGCGTGGGCGTCGCCTCTGTCCGAAGCGACAGCCATGCAGGCGAAGACAGCTTCGGCTTGGTAGCTCTCAGCTCTGTAGGCCCTATCATCGCCGTGTTGGTGCTGGGGCTGCTGTTCAGTTCGGAGGGCGGCGCGTTTTCTCCCGTGGTGGTGCCCGATATAACCAATTCTCTTGAGCTGTGGAAGCTCTTTTCCGACGCCTTCCCAGGCTACTTTAAGGAAGTGGCCGAAGCCTTCCTGCCTATAGTCTGCATATTTGCCATTTTTCAGATACCCCGCTGCCGCCTTGGCCTTACGGAGATAATAAGAATCTGCATAGGTCTTGCATATACCTATCTTGGTCTGGTATTCTTCCTTACAGGGGCCAACGTTGGCTTTATGCCTGTGGGTAATATGTTGGGCGAACTCATAGGCCAGCTTCCCTACAATTGGATAATCGTGCCCATAGGTATGCTGCTGGGCTACTTCATAGTCGCCGCGGAGCCTGCTGTTCATGTTTTGAACCGTCAGGTAGCCGAAATGACGGAGGGAGCCATACCCCAGAAAGCCATGAGCCTCAGCCTTTCCATAGGCGTGGCCATATCCGTAGGACTTTCCATGCTCAGGGTACTTACGGGGCTGCCCATAATGTGGCTGCTGGGGCCGGGCTACGGCATGGCGCTGCTGCTAAGCTTCTTCGTGCCCCCGGTGTTCACCGCCATAGCATTTGACTCCGGCGGAGTAGCATCCGGACCTATGACCGCCACATTCCTGCTGCCTCTCGCCATGGGGCTTTGCATATCCGTTGGCGGCAATGTAGCTCAGGACGCCTTCGGCGTGGTAGCAATGGTAGCGATGACGCCGCTCATCACCATACAGCTGTTGGGACTCTATTATAAGTTCAAGACCGCCAAGGCGTTGAAGGCGGATCAGGCAGACGAGCTTCATGAAAGCGATAAAGACGTCATCATCGTTTTCGAGGAGGAAAAAGAATGAACGGATACAGTATGATAACCGCCATAGTGCGGCGCGATCAGGATCAGGATTACATAGATTTTTTCCAGCGAAACGGCGCAGGCGTGGTTTTAGGCTCGCTCTGCGAGGGCTCAGCGCGTAAAAAGCTTCTCGATATGCTCGGGCTTGAGCGTAAGGAGAAGGTAATGCTGCACTGTGTGCTGCCCTCCGCCCTGCGTCCCCGCATACTCAGGCACCTGCGCACAGAGATGCACATAGATGCGCCAAACAACGGCATCGCCTATTTTATCAGTCTTGAATGCATAGGCGGTGCGTCGGCGCTTAGGTACCTTTATACTGAGGACACTATCATCGGAAACGAGGTGAAATACATGAAGGAAGCCAAACATTCTCTTATAGTTGCAATTACCGAGCAGGGACATACCGGCATGGTAATGGACGCGGCCCGCGAGGCGGGAGCCACCGGCGGTACAATAGTCCGGGCAAAGGGCGCACTGACCGAGTCCCGGGCAAAGTTTTTCGGAGTATCCATTGCCGAGGAGAAGGACGTGGTGTACATAGTGGCAAGCGCAGACAAGCGCAATGACATAATGAGTGCCATAATGAATAAGGCTGGCGTAAAGTCCCCCGCCCATACCGTAATGTTCTCGCTCCCCGTTGATGCCGTAGCCGGCATACACGTTCCGGACAGCGAGCAGGACCAGGACGAATAATCAAATAAAATATCAGGGCGTCAGGTCTTTACCCTGCGCCCTGAACTCATTTTGGATCACAAACCGTGCAGTATCCGCTGAGGGCTTCCTGTCCTTTGCAAGGGCAGCTATCATTATCACCGCAAGTCCTATTATCAGTGCGGCGCATGCTATCAGCCACGCGGCGGTCTTTCTCGTCATAAGCATATCTCCTTTTTTCTTTAGTTTTCCGCGGAGATAAATAATTATTACGGTCTTTACCATCAGTTGACAAGGACACACAAGGTTTTAGGAGCCAAACAGCACGGCATAACTGTGTCGTCCTCATTTGAAATACAACCAGTATTTCTGCACTCGTCCTCCTTGTTCTGCCATACTCTTTGGCTTCTAAAACTCGAAGACCCTAAAGAGCTTGTTTTGAGGGCGATCCAAGGCCGAGGAGCGCAGTACTACTGGATGTAATACAAGCGACGAGAACGCAGGAGCGTCCCAAAACAAGCCTTTAGGGCTTGTGTGCTCTTGTCAACTGATGGTATATTTGCTAAAACATACCTTAACCACAGAAAGGAAAAGACAAGATGGATTACGAAGGCGTCAAGAAAGCTGCACAAAGCTATATCCCCGACATGACAAAGTTCCTCAGGGACCTTATCGCCATTCCCAGCGAGAGCTGCGAGGAAGAGGGCGTCGTAAAGCGTACTATTGAAGAAATGAAGAAGCTTGGCTTTGATAAGGCTGAGATAGATCCTCAGGGCAATGCCCTTGGCTGGATGGGTACCGGCGACAAGATCATAGCTTTTGACGGGCATATAGACACCGTTGGCATAGGCAACATCGCCAACTGGGAGCAGGATCCCTACAAGGGCTATGAGACCGATGAGATTATATATGGCCGCGGCGGTTCCGATCAGGAAGGCGGCGTTGTATCTGCCGTTTACGGCGCGAAGATCATGAAGGATCTGGGCCTCATTCCTGAGGGCTATAAGATTCTGGTAGTTGCTTCCGTACAGGAGGAGGACTGCGACGGCCTTTGCTGGCAGTATATCTACAATGAGGATAAGGTAGTTCCCGAGTTCGTGGTATCCACCGAGCCCACCGACGGCGGCGTATACCGCGGCCACCGCGGACGTATGGAGATAAGGGTGGACGTGAAGGGCATATCCTGCCACGGCTCAGCCCCTGAGCGCGGCGACAACGCCATCTACAAGATGGCCGACATTCTGGAGGACGTGCGCGCACTCAACGAGAACGACGCCGCCGATTCCACCGAGATAAAGGGACTTGTGAAGATGCTGGACGCCAAATACAATCCCGAGCATTGGGAAGATGCACGCTTCCTGGGCCGCGGCACCATCACAGCTTCCCAGATATTCTATACTTCTCCCTCCCGCTGCGCTGTAGCGGATTCCTGCGCCGTATCCCTTGACCGCCGCATGACTGCCGGTGAGACCTGGGATTCCTGCCTCGAAGAGATCCGCAACCTGCCCTCCTGCAAGAAGTACGCAAAGGACGTAAAGGTATCCATGTACATGTATGACCGTCCATCCTGGACAGGCCTGGTATACGAGACTGAATGCTACTTCCCCACCTGGATAAACAAGGAGACCGCCGCCCACGTTCAGGCAGTGGCCGACGCCCACAAGGCGCTCTTTGGCGACCAGCGCATAGGCGCGCCCTCAGCAATGGATAAGCGCCATCGCCCCCTCATCGACAAGTGGACCTTCTCTACCAACGGCGTATCCATTCAGGGCCGCTACGGTATCCCCTGCGTAGGCTTTGGCCCCGGCGCCGAGAGCCAGGCCCATGCCCCCAACGAGATCACCTGGAAGCAGGATCTGGCCACCTGTGCCGCGGTCTATGCCATCACTCCCGCCATGTACAAGGGCGAGAACAAGACCGACGATGTATGCCAGTTCCGCGCAGGCAAGACCAACAACAACATTCGCTAAAATAATAATAAAATATTATTCGGAGGAATAAGATGAGCAACGTTAAACAGTTTACCGATAAGCTGGAAAAGCTGAACTACGAGAATATGTACAATGGCGACTTCTTCCTTACCTGGGAGAAGACTGACGACGAGATCCAGGCCGTATATGAAGTGGCCGACGCCCTCAGGCATCTGCGCGAGAACAACGTCTCCACCAAGATATTCGACAGTGGCCTTGGCATCAGCCTGTTCAGGGACAATTCCACCCGTACCCGCTTCTCCTTCGCTTCCGCCTGCAACCTGTTGGGCCTGGAAGTGCAGGACCTGGACGAGGGCAAGAGCCAGATAGCCCACGGCGAGACCGTCCGCGAGACCGCCAACATGATCTCCTTTATGGCTGACGTTATCGGTATCCGCGACGATATGTACATCGGCAAGGGCAACACCTATATGCATAACGTGGTTGACGCCGTGACAGCGGGCAACAAGGACGGCGTGCTCGAGCAGAAGCCCACCCTTGTAAACCTCCAGTGCGATATAGATCACCCCACTCAGATACTGGCGGACAGTCTCCATGTTATCCACGAACTGGGCGGCATCGAGAACCTGAAGGGCAAGAAGCTGGCTATGACCTGGGCATATTCCCCCAGCTACGGCAAGCCCCTCTCCGTACCTCAGGGCGCTATCGGCCTCTTCACCCGTCTTGGCATGGATGTTACCCTCGCATATCCCGAGGGCTATGAAGTAATGGACGAGGTGGTGGAAGTTGCCAGGAAGAACGCCGAAAAGGCAGGCAGCAAGTTCGAGATCACCAACGATATGAAGGAAGCCTTCAAGGACGCCGACGTGGTCTACCCCAAGAGCTGGGCTCCATTCAAGGCTATGGAAGAGCGTACCGACCTTTACGGCAAGGGCGACATGGACGGCATAAAGGCTCTGGAGAAGAGACTGCTGGCACAGAACGCCGAGCATAAGGATTGGGAGTGCACCGAAGAAATGATGTCCCTGACCAAGGAAGGCAAGGCCCTGTATCTGCATTGCCTGCCCGCAGATATTACCGATGTTTCCTGCGAGCACGGCGAGGTGGCCGCTTCCGTATTCGATCGCTATCGCGATCCTCTTTACAAGGAAGCTTCCTTTAAGCCCTACATCATCGCCGCTATGATATTCCTTGCGAAGGTAAAGGATCCTGTAGCAAAGCTGAAGGAGCTTGAGGAAAACGCCAAGAAGCGCCAGAATGTAGACTGATACGATAACCCTCCAATAGAAAAACGCGGGGGAGCATAAAGCTCTCCCGTGTTTTTTTGCGCTTCTTTGGAAATAATAAGGCAAAAAGGAGCGTGATGGATATATGAATCTTAACCGAAAAGGGTACTATACGGCCACTGTGCTGGGTTTGATAATACTTGCCATGGGCCTTGGCATGGGCTGGTTCGCGGGAAGAACAAGTGAGCCGCAGCAGCCGGAGAGTATTACGGTGAAGGAACCGGAGGAACAGGAGGACACGCCTGTTACCGCAGAGGAAAAGTTCGCCGTTACTACGGTGAACATATTCGAGTGCGGTCACATAATAGAACGGGGTGAGAACGTAACGGCGACAGCCCGAGAGGCAGAAGGGATCATGCAGCAGTACGGCGGCTACAATTATGAGCTAAAGGACGGCAAGATGGCGCTTTACCGGGAGTTCGGCTACTGCTGCCCGGAACACTATTTTACCGGGGAACAAAACGGCAAGATAGCCGTATTCGAGGCAGACCAGCAGAGCTTCGAAAAGACAGAGGTGTGCCTGCTGGACATACCCGCCGGGAGCGAAACGTATGACGAGCTTGCCGCAGGCATGGAGTTTGACGCGCTGGAGGATATAAACCTCTATATTGAAGGAATAGAAGACGCGGAGGGAATGGAAGAAGCAGCGGAGGAATAAGTTGTTAAAATCTGCCGCCCATGGTACAATATATAATGATTTATTGTATTTTTAACGGAGCGGCAGATTTTGGTTATTTTGGGGATAGATCCGGGCTATGCAATATTGGGCTACGGCGTGCTGGAGGCCGACGGGCGAAAGGTGCGCCCATTGGACTATGGCGTTGTGGAAACAAAGGTGGGAACGCCTTTCCCCGAGAGGCTGGATATGCTGTATGCCGGGGTAAACGAGCTTTTGCGGCTGTACAAGCCTGACTGTGCGGTGTTTGAGGAATTGTTCTTCTACCATAACGCCACCACAGCTATACAGGTTGGCGCCGGGCGCGGCGTGGCCATGCTGGCGGCACAGCAGGGAGGGATACCCCTTTACGAGTACACGCCCATGCAGATAAAGCTTGCCGTAACCGGAAACGGACATGCAGATAAAAAGCAGGTGCAGCAGATGGTAAAGCTGCTGCTGAATCTCAAGACCGTACCAAAGCCGGACGATGCTGCGGATGCGCTGGGCGCGGCCATATGCCATGCCAACACCTCCGAAGTGTCCAGGGCAGAATTCAGGATAAAGTAAGGGTAAGGCATAATGTACGCATATATAAAGGGCATAGTGGACGAGAAGGGCATAGACAGGGCGGTAGTGGAGGCCGCAGGGGTAGGGTACGAGCTTTTGTGCCCGGACAGTACGCTGCGCGAGATAACCGCAGGCAGGGAGGCAAAGCTTCTTGCTCACTTCAACATAACTCAGGACGGGGTAGCTTTGTACGGCTTCTATACAAAAGAAGAGCGGGAGATGTTCCGCAGGCTCATAGCCGTGAACAGGGTAGGGCCAAAGCTTGCCCTTAGCATACTCAGCAAGCTCAGTCCGCAGGATATCGCCATGGCGATAGTTACCCAGAACGCAGCGGCCTTTGACAGGATACCCGGCCTTGGGAAAAAGACCGCAGCAAGGCTGCTGCTGGAGCTTAAGGAAAAGGTGTCCGAGGAGGAGATGGCGTCTTCCTCAGCCGCAATTCCGTCGGCTGGCGGCAGCATGGATATGCGCGCGGAGGCCATAGCGGCGCTGGTTGCGCTGGGCTACGACGGTGTAAGCGCCGGGCGAGCGGTGTCCGCTGTCGGCGAATGCGGCAGGGTAGAGGATATGATAACCATGGCGCTCAGGGAAATGGGCAAGAGGAGCGGCTTTTAAATGGACGACAGACTTATAACCTCTTCCATGACAATGGAGGACGAGCAGATAGAATACAGCCTGCGCCCCAGGTTTCTTAACGAGTACATAGGTCAGCATAACGTCAAGGAACACATGCGCATATACATAGAGGCGGCCAAGCACAGAGGGGAGCCCCTGGATCATGCCCTTTTCTATGGCCCGCCGGGTCTCGGCAAGACCACGCTTGCGGCCATAGTCGCAAACGAGATGGGTGGCAACCTGCGGGTAACGTCAGGCCCAGCAATATCCCATGCAGGCGACCTTGCGGCCATACTTACAAATCTCGCCCCCGGCGACGTGCTGTTCATAGACGAGATACACAGGCTGAATTCCAGCGTTGAGGAAGTACTGTATCCTGCCATGGAGGATTATTCCATAGACATAATAATAGGCAAGGGTCCATCCGCCCACTCCATACGTCTGGATCTTCCAAAGTTCACCCTCATAGGCGCGACGACGCGTATGGGCATGCTCACATCTCCCCTCAGGGACAGGTTCGGCATAAAGGAGCAGCTTGAGCTGTACAACCCGGAGGAGCTGAAGGAAATAATCGAGCGCAGCGCGGATATACTCAACGTTAAGATAGACACAGAGGGCGCCCTTGAGATAGCCTCGCGCTCCCGGGGTACACCGCGAATAGTTAACCGCCTGCTGAAGCGGGTGCGTGATTACGCACAGGTGCGGGGCAATGGCGAGATAGATCTTGAGACAGCCCGGGCTGGCCTGGATATGCTGGCCATAGATGAGATGGGCCTTGACGCTGTGGACAGGCGCATGCTCGCCACCATGATAGAAAAGTTCGGCGGCAGGCCTGTAGGCCTTGATACCATAGCCGCGGCCACAGGCGACGACGCCACCACCATCGAGGACGTGTACGAGCCATATCTCATACAGCTTGGCTTCATCGCGAGAACGCCCCGGGGCCGCGTGGTGATGCCGCTGGGATACCGGCATATGGGTTACGCGCCGCCGGCTGATGTGGGCCAACAGAAGATGAATTTTTGAACCCGATTTTAAAATAATGCTTACGGAGGACTAAACGATGTTCGGCAAGAAGGAGCTTCAGAGGGAACTTGAACAGAAGGAGCAGCAGATACAGGAGCTGAACCGCAGGATCAAGGAATACCAGGACAAAAACGACGCGGTAGTAAGCGCCCTCACGGACGCAAAGTCCGCCGCGAACCGCATAATTGGCGCAGCGGAAGCAAAGCGCGATGATATCATCGCCGCCGCCATGCGCGAAAAGGCCGATATGGAGGCCCAAAGGGACGGAATACTTGACGAAGCCCGGGCGCAGGCCGCGGCTATCGTTGCAGATGCCGAGAAGAGGGCAAAGGCTGCCGAGGAGCAGGCCAGGTACTTCCAGGATTATATCAGGAACACCGCAGATACGGTGCGCCGCCAAGCTGAAAACTACGCCGGCTTCCTTGAAAATTACGAGCATATCGGCGTCGGCCAGCAGCTGGAGACGGAAAAGATAGATACTCCGGACGAGTACCGGAACCCTGCGGAGCTCATAAAGAGCATATACAATATCGAGGGCCGGGAGCTTCCCGATGAGGTGACGAAGCCAGACGCGGGGCAGGAGCCAGAGGAGGAAAAGGTATGGACCGTGGACGAAGTCGTCAGCGAGGAAAAGCATGACGATGACGACGCTGACAAAGCAGATGACGGCCTTGACAGCGAGCTCAACGACATACTGAACGATATATTAAAGCTGGATTGATTGACATAATCTATATGTGATGCTATAATCGACTATATTTAGATAAGGATATTGCGGAAAGCCCGATGCTTCCGCAACTGCGAAAAGAGAGGCTGCTTCACTGGCTGAAAGGGCAGCTGCGCCGTTTTGCATCGGTACCCGTTCCGTATTCCGCAGGGAGGAAATGCCCTGCCGCAGGAGAGCGTTAAGGCCGGCCGAGAACCAATTAAGGTGGTACCGCGGACAAAAAACAGCCGCCCTTATATTCAGGGCGGCTTTTAATTTGTAAATTAAATTTACTTAATAATACCGGAGGAAATTATGGCAAAGAAAGAAAACCAGTTCGTTCAGGAGATTACCCCCCGCGACGTGGATTTTGCGAAGTGGTATACCGATATCGTACTCAAAAACGATATGTGCGACTATACCGATGTTCGCGGCTGTATGGCCATTAAGCCTTACGGCTATGCCGTATGGGAGCTCATGCAGAAGGAAATGGATCAGCGCTTCAAGGATACAGGTCATCAGAATGCATACTTCCCTCTGCTGATACCCGAAAGCATGCTGATGAAAGAGGCGGAGCACGTTGAAGGCTTCGCGCCCGAGGTCGCATGGGTAACACAGGGCGGCAACGAGGTGCTTCAGGAGCGCATGGCTATCCGACCCACCAGCGAGACTATAATCGGAACCATGTATTCCAAGTGGATACAGTCCTATCGCGACCTGCCCGTGCTGTATAACCAGTGGTGCAACGTAATGCGCTGGGAGAAGAGCACCCGCCCCTTCCTCCGTACTTCCGAATTCCTCTGGCAGGAGGGACATACCGCCCATGAAACCCATGAGGACGCGCAGGAAGAAACCATCCGTATGCTCAACGTATACTATGATTTTATGGTAAACGTGCTGGCGATCCCCGTAGTACGCGGCCGCAAGAGCGAGAGTGAACGCTTTGCAGGCGCAGAGGCCACATATACCCTGGAGGCGCTGATGCATGACGGAAAGGCGTTGCAGATGGGCACCTCCCACAACCTGTCCGATCACTTTGCAAGGAGCTATGATATCAAGTATCTGAGCCGCGAGGGCAAGCAGGAATATTGCTATACCACCTCCTGGGGCACTTCTACCCGCATGATCGGCGGTATGATAATGGTTCATGGCGATGACCGCGGCCTCAAGCTGCCTCCCAAAGTAGCGCCCATTCAGGTAGTCATACTGCCCATCGCCATGCATAAGGAGGGCGTTCTGGAGAAGGCAACCGAGCTGTATAACGAGATAAAGGCCGCCGGTCTTCGCGTAAAGCTGGACGACAGCGAGCAGAGCGCGGGCTGGAAGTTCAACCAGTGGGAGATGAAGGGCGTTCCCGCCCGTATTGAGATAGGCCCCAGGGATATCGAGAACGGCGTGGTGACCGTAGTGCGACGCGATACCCTTGAGAAGTTCACCATGCCGATCCAAGGCATAGGAGAAAACCTCGTAAAGCTCATGGCTGATATACATCAGACCATGTACGATATGGCTTTCGAGCACCGCAAGGCTCATACTACTCATGCTGAAAACTTCGGCGACTTTATGGACGGCGTAAAGAAGGGCTTCGTAAAGGCCCCATGGTGTGCTGATCCGGATTGCGAGATGGAAATAAAGTGCGTTACCGGCGCATCTACCCGCTGCAAGCCCATGGATGAGGATACGACTGTAAAGCCCGGCTGTAAGTGCGTATTCTGCAACCGTGAGGCAAAGACCATGATGTATTTCGCAAGAGCGTACTGATCTAAGGCAAAAAGCGATATAGCGCCGTTTAGGTGGTTTACGCCTGAACGGCGCTTTTTAAAACAAGGCCGCGCGGCGGCATAAGCCGATAAAAATGCGGGAAGGGAGCAGGGTATGCAGGTAAAGATGGATATATACGAAGCCATGCGGGCGCGCCATTCCGTGCGGGCGTATGAGCAGAGGGAGATTGAAGGCGAGATCAAGGACATGCTGGAGGATAAAATAGCGGAGCTCAACGGCCGGAGCGGGCTGCATATACAGCTTATCACCCATGAGCCCAAGGCCTTCGACAGCCCTATGGCACACTATGGCAAATTCTCCGGCGTGACGGATTACATCGCGATGATAGGCAAGAAGGACGACGAATTAGAGGAAAAATGCGGCTACTATGGCGAAAAGCTGGTGCTCTTTGCCCAGCAGCTCGGACTCAATACCTGTTGGGTGGCCATGACATACAGCAGGATAAAGACGGCTTACAAGCTTGACGCCGGGGAAAAGCTGTGCATAGTCATAGCAATAGGCTACGGCAAAACTCAGGGCGTGCCGCATAAAAGCAAGGCGCCCTCCGAGGTAGCCGATATGGGCGACGTGCCGGAGTGGTTTAAAAAAGGCGTTGAGGCGGCGCTGCTGGCGCCAACTGCGGTAAATCAGCAGAAATTCTTTTTTGCCATTGCAGATGGCAAGGTATCCGCAAAGGCGGGCAGGGGCTTTTATTCAAGAATAGACCTGGGCATAGCCAAGTGCCATTTTGAGCTTGGCGCGGGGAAGAAAAATTTCAATTGGGCATAGGCGCGCCCTGCAAGGCTGGCCTATTAGGTATATAATTTGGGCCTTTTACGCGATTTGACTATTATTCACATTGGCGGGCTTTATTTAAAGGGAAGTTTGGAGTATAATACTGATAATGCCAAAGTGCGGCATGGGCAAGGGTTCCTGCCGTATTTTAGTATGTTTGATATTTTAAGCGTAATTGGAGGAACAAAATATGAATAATCCCAGCAGGGTAGCGTTTACTCTGTTCGGACGCGACGTATACTGGTACGGCGTGCTCATGGCTCTCGGCATCTTGATAGCAGTATGGCTCACGCTCAAGGAAGGCAAGCGCAAGAGGCTGACCGAGGACGATATACTGGATATGTGCCTTGTGATAATCCCATCAGGCGTGGTGGGCGCAAGGCTTTACTATGTGATTTTCGAGTGGGCGAGCTATGCCTCAAACCCCATACGCGCCCTGTATATATGGGAGGGGGGCCTTGCCATATACGGCGCGGTAATAGGCGGGCTTCTCGGTATGTTCATCTATTCCAGAGTCAGGAAGATACGCTTTCTGAAGCTTGCGGACTGCATAGCCCCCGGCCTTGTGCTGGCTCAGGCCATAGGCCGCTGGGGAAACTTTTTTAATCAGGAGGCCTTCGGCCTTCCCATAAGCAATGGTGAGCTTATGTGGTTCCCCTTTGCGGTGTATATAGAGGGCTACCATACCTTCAACGGCCAGCCCTGCTCCAACCCCCGGGTCATCGTGCCCCGGGACCTGATCGAAAACATCGTGCCCAACACCGAGCCCCAGGAGGTGGACGTGCGCAGCTTCGGCGTGCGGATGCCGCCCTCCACCCGGGACAACCCCAACTACGGCGTCA
>OLPU01001596.1_pt1 | contig 16657 bp, 24 predicted proteins | sample 1673111 | NCBI WGS metagenome assembly OLPU01 (sample SAMEA3136755, study PRJEB25190) | human gut metagenome | reverse complement strand
TGGTGGCTGCAAAATGCTATATAGTCATTGACATAATAAGTAATATGTGGTTGTGCAATAACTTCCGGTATGGGAAGTTTGAGTAACCTATAATTGTATCAATACAGCATCGACATCATCCCACAACTGCTGCCACTGACTTGCACTCAGCCAAATAAAAAACTTCATAAAACACTTCCAATACGGATAGTCTTTATCACCTTGCAGCATTTCCACCATCTGCATCATTTCATCATAACGCGTAGCAAACTCTGTTGCATTTCCAGTTCGACGTTTCCACATCGTATAGTGAAACCGCAACGAACATAATGCTGACAAAGAACGACCTTTCTCCTGTCCGATCAATGCTGCATCATCACGCCATGCATCATTCTGTCCCAAAAAGCGTACACACTCCTCAAACCAAGCATCCAACATTGTTGTCATTTCATCTTCTCCATCTTCAAACACTATAACTGCTTATATCCAGTTATAGTCTCCACCTGTCAACGCAAGGCTCAATAACTGATCATACTTTTCAATCTCTTCCTCGCCCTCCAGCATTTTGACCAGCTTGGCATCTTCTGAAATCACTGGCATTTCCTCATCCGGTCCAATTTCCATATCCGGCTCTTCCCCACAATACGGACATACAAGACTTGGACCTACCTTAATATCCAAAAATCGACTGCCACATTTTTCACAAGTATATAATCCACAACGGTGTGTTCCATCCGGTACATAAAACATTTCTGTCACTCCTGTCTATAATCTTATCATTGCAATCTTCCCAGTGATCACCTCACTTATAGGTTGATTGTTACTGTTAATGATAAACCGAAGTAGTGTAAAATGCAAATTTTTCCCGTGCTGCTAGATTTTTCGATTTCATTTTAATATGAACCTTATTGTCATCTATTATCACATATGCTATACTTTTACTAAATTATAAGGAGATGTCTATTATGCCTCAAGCTCAAACATATTATTTAGTTGATTTTGAAAATGTAAAAGACGCAGGTCTTGCCTGTAATCGTTCCCTGACCGTTTCGGAACACATTCATGTCTTTTCCACTAAAAATGCTCCAAAAATTAATCTCGAAACATTATCTGCATTCAATAATGTGGATTTCAATTCACATATTGTGCCTGCTGGCAACGAATCACTGGACATGCATCTCATTGCATATTTGGGCTATATTATCGGAACAGATACCGAAAAGAATGCTAAGAACAAATATGTCATAGTTAGCAAAGATACCGACTACGATAACACGATTAAATTTTTGAAACAGCTCTCCAATGTCAACATCGTTCGTCAGTCGGCATTGACCCCTAATAATAAATCTTCAAAATCTGCTGCCATAAAGGCTGCTACTACGACAAATAGCACAAAGCAAAATGATACATCTACAGCCAAACAGCAAAAAAACAAAAACATCCAAAAGGTGTTGAGCAAAGCCTCTTGCAGCAATGAAGTAATTTCCTATACTGCCTCACTGGTATGTAAACACCATGAATCCACAAATGCAAAAGAAACTATACACCAAGCATTATGTGACAAATTTGGCGATGGCCGTGGCTTAAATATTTATAATCATATCAAAAAATATATATAAAATTTAATATACAAAAACAACTGCTTGCAGGTTTCCCTGTCAAGCAGTCTTTTTCTACTCAAATATACTTAGCATCACATTTCCTGTGGTTTGTATGCAGAATATTGTTTAACCGCAGAATACTCTGTCGGTTGACTGCTGCCATTTCCTCCACCGGCTTCTCCCTGACCTTTCGTTTGATCAGAAATCGCCAACGATACAATATACGAATTCTTGGCAGTAAATTCTACGAAATCACCTTCTGATAATTTTTTCAATGTGATTGTATTTCCATCCTTGTCCATTAATTTGGACGCATCATTTAGCTTATAAACAGTTTCCTCCTGTTGTGGCATTTGCGCATTGCTGTCTCCATCCGGTTTGGATGGTGGCTGGTTCCCTGACGGCATCGTTGCAATCGTAATTTGTTTCTTATCTACATCAACACTTTTTATCATTCCTTGTAACGTGCCTGAATCCGCCTTCTTGGAACTCGTGCTTTTTTTACTTGATGTTTTATTGCAACCTGACAAACTAAAAACAACCAATGCGAGGCATAATAAAACACTTAAAATTCTTCTCTTTTTCATAAGCGACCTCCTAACTTTGTGCTACCTTGTTTGTGATAGCATTCAATTTACCAGCCACTTGTGTTCGATTCATGTATGCATTGTGAATTATATGTGTTCATATGCAGATCGCCACTATTTTGGTGTGGATGTTTCTTGCAAAATAGGTTGATAATTATAAAAAAGCAAAGCCAGCGCTTTGCTTTGCAAGAATTGCTAAAGCAATTCTTGGTGGCTTCCCTCTAGGTTACGAGCATTTTCCTATATCGTAAAAAAGATTACGCAGAGTAATCAAAAAGTAATTTGAAATATACCACAAGGTTTTATATCATAAATACAGTGCAAAGGAGTGAAATAAAAATGGGAATGAGCTTAGGTCAATTCATTTCAATTCGTCGAAAAAGGATGTTGATGACGCAAGAAGAATTGGCAAAGAAAACTAATGTCTCCAAGTCAGCAATTGCCAAATGGGAAACAGACGGGGGGATTCCAGATCGTGACAATCTGTATAAACTTGCTAATATACTGGGAGTAACTGTCAATGACATGCATCAAATTATACGAAGCATGAAATATAAAGATATTGATCTTACGGTAAATATCACCCCAGATATTATTGAAATTCTCGAATCATATGGATATAAAGTAATTCGTCCAAACGAGCGAGAAGAGTGATTATTCCATTGTCATTCTAATGATATTATACAGCAACAATATATATGCAACACAATACACGGAGGCATGAAATGCAAGAAACACAATTACAGCAAAAAGAGATACTAGCAGAAAAAAAGGAGAACATTTCGAAAAAAAGTATGCACAAAAAAATAATATTGATATCCTTCATTTCAATCCTAGGCATTTTCTTGCTAATCGTCGGGTTCTATGTTGGAAGTAAATACAGTCTTCGCGACAGTTCCGATCCTGTCAAGCTTTCCTTCGAAAACATTGGAAAATTAGCAACGCAATCTGCCCACGAAACCATGATTAATGAAATCAATGATTCCCGTAAATTTTGGGGTACCAATATACAGATACCATTCACACAAAATAAATACATCTATACATATAATGTCGCTGTAGATGCCGGCTATGATTTTAGAAAAATTAAAGCTCCGAAGTATGTAGGTGAAAAAATAATTATAGAACTACCTAAAGCGGAAATATTAAAGGCCGAAGTCGACCGTTCTTCATTAAAAGTATATGAAGAAGACAAAAATTGTTTTACACCTCTTACTTTGGACAAAATAAATGCACAAGAGAAAAAATGCAAGAAAATGCCAAGCAAAATGCTATTGATAATGGTATATATGATCTTGCATATGCTAATGCCAAAAAAGTAATCACTAATTTTATACATTCTTTTAAGGAATATAAAGATTGTAATATTGAAGTAAGGGAGGCGAACTGATGTTTGATATTATCAAAACAATTATTGGAATTGTACTTGTGATCATTATTATTGCTGTTATTCTTTTCTACCTTGGTCTCTTTGTTACTGCCTGACAGAACACTCTGATTTTATCGTACTTACAGAGTCTGGTGCATTCCGTTACTTAAAACAGAATGCACCAATTGCCAACTATTGAATCAACCATCCGCAGACAATTTAAGCATCCCATTTTTTACAAGCATATCATCAATATCACCCAGATCATATTTTCGATTATTAATTGCCACAATAATGCATGCATCCCGTTTATCCTTGGCATATAACGGTTTCATCCCATACAATTTAAGTGCAGTATTTATTTCATTCAATTGAAATCGTCTCGCCACACAAAATCGAATGATCAAATCTCGATTTTTCGTATGCTTCTCCATATTGAGTATTTTTTCTCCATACGACTCTGACACTCCTGCAAAGGAATAAATATCTTTATAATATAATTTGGAATGACAAAATGCGAGATTTTTCTTATCAATAACATCTTTCATATAATATGTAAACGCCTTCGAAGTTTCTGCAATATAATATCGATTTTCTTTATAATATTTATCCATGCAATCTGGCGTGGTATTTCTTAGCTGAGCATCCAGTTCGTCCGTCGACTTTTCCTGCATAACAGTTTCACACTCCTTTTTCCAAATATGTATTAAGCACACTCAATAATTCTTCATCGCTATATCGTTCTTCCGGATCCAGCTTGATGCATCGATCAACAATCACCCAAACCTCCCCTTTCGCTTTTTCTTCTTTGGGTAATTTCCCGGTAATTAAAACATTTAATAATACGCCGAGCGCATATATATCTGTTTTAGGCGTCGACGCTCCATGTCCAAAGCCAACCTGCTCCGGAGCTGCATAATATAATGTCCCCAATAATTTTGTATCTTCAAGTTGATCAGGTACATATTTTTTGGCTACATTGACATCCAACAAAAACACCTCGTCATTATTACCAAGCATTACGTTAGATGGTTTAATATCTCTGTGAATAATAGGTACATCCCGTGTATGCAGGTCGATTAATATCCTAAGTAAATCCCTCGCGATCCGCACTGCCGTATATACTGACATTCTTTCCTGTTGCAGACAATCAGCAAGAGTCATTCCCTCGATATACTCTTCGACAACAACCAAATATCTTGACCCCTGATATATCCCATAGATTTGTGGCATATGTGCTATTGGATGCTCCCGTAAACTCTCATATACGTTTGCATCAAATATCGTGAGCTGTTTTTTTATATACATCTTACCCGTTCGATCACATATCAAAATAACATCTTGATTCCCACCAACAGATTCTATTTCTTCATAGCAAAGCAGTGATAATACATCCTCGTCCTTCATCCCCTTATATGGATTCTGCAGAGACATCCGATATTCATCTTCTGATAAATATATGGTCCGCTCTTCTAGTGCGTTAGCAAAGCCACACTTTGTGCACTCCCATTCTCCGCAATCTTCCTGAAATCCTTTCTGCACATTTAGCATTGCACCACACTCATCACAAAGCCATACAATATTTGTCTCTGTGTCAATATTTGGATTGATCAACATCTCGCCACAACCCTTGCACTCCCAGTAGGGAAGGTCATTTCGGTATCCCCTCTGCAATGTCAGATTCGCATCACAACGCGGGCAAAACTCGACAGCATATTCACACTGACTGCGGCGAAAAAGAAAACTCAGCAATTTATTCATACTAATCACTTATCCCCAGCTAATTTACTATTTTTCTTCCACGACCGCCATCTTAGTACCCTTTTTTCCCGGCTTCGTAAATTTGCTGACATCAATATTTATCCCTAAGAACACTTTCATCAGCCAAAAGAAAAATAGCACAACCAACAATGGGAAAATGCAGGATGTGATGACCATTACAGCGGTCGCTTCAATAAAATTATTTAGCGTTTTTTCCGCTTTGTTCGTCAATTCCTCAATTTTCTTAGAACCAAACGACGTGATATCCGAAACAATATCCTGCGCCGATTGTTTCGTGTCATCAAGCACTTCTTTTCCACCATTTACGATCGAATTCCAAATAGATTGATTCTTCTGCTCACTGTTCTCCTGTGTTTGTCCATCTTTGTTATTCTGATCATCTGCAGCTTTCTTGGAATCGTCTGTTTGCGTTTCTTGTTTGATCGTTTCATTTGTCTGCTCAGCATCTTTCATTGTGGCATCCAATGTAACCTGATATGTTTTTTCGATCAAATCGGATACAAATACACTTGCCGGCACAGTTGCAAACAAGAACAATCCAAACAGTCCTAATTTAAGTGCCAATTTAACCAAAATATCTTTTGGCCAATAAATTCTTATTATCACAAGCAATAGTGCTATCGGTATCAGGATTTTAAATGCTGCATAGCCTGTTATCGTTAGCAAATATTTTTCCAAAAAAATCGTGCATAAGATCAGCAAAAAACATGAAGTAAGATCCGCCAGCTTCGTCGCGATAGGCGTTGCCGTATCTCCCGGTATCATAGTGATTGCTGTCGATGACGCCGTCGACAACGCGGTTAATTTCAAAACATTTGCTTTCTTCTGGTCCAGATATTTAATCGCCTTTTGATGATTCTGGGGATTCGATGCTATATTTCCCACAACAAAAAACGAGCATAGTATCATGCAGACCAGTGTTATCGTAATAATTATTTTTTTCTTCATAGTATGTCCTTTCATAGGGTGTGAAGGTGTAAGGTTATAATGTTCGTTTAATCTTTTCAACCAATGAAATATCCGCTGGCAACCACTCCACAGAATACAGTTCCTCTTCTGTCAGCCATCTCGCAGCCTCATGCTCCTTCAGCACAAGATCTCCTTTTATAATTTTTGCAAAGAAACACTCCATAGAAAGATGAAAAGTAGGATAGTCATATTCTATTGTATCGATGTATTCTAATACTTCAATTTCAGTTTCGAGCTCCTCTATAATTTCTCTTTTCAACGCTTCTTCCGGTGTTTCTCCCTTTTCAATTTTACCTCCAGGAAACTCCCAACCATCTTTCATCTCCCCGTATCCTCTTTGGGTAGCAAAGATCATAGGTTTTCCTTCGGCATTTTCTGCCTGTATTACAGCAGCTACAACCCGAATTGTTTTCATAGCAACCTCGTTTCTGTGTTTACGTACATACAAAATATTGATAAATATCTTCTCTTACACTATGCTCCAGTTTCAACCGAAAGTTCATAATTGGAAGAGCAATACCCTTATCATTATATATTTCTTTTTGTTCCCATGCAATAGGATGAACACGTCCCATATAATAAAAATCAGTTCCTTCTCCATCGCTCTTTTTGACAAAAAGAAGTATCTTAAGTCCTGAGTCTGAAGATGCGATTAACTTTCTAGACTCTATACTATCTGCAGAGACCCGGCTTCGCGTCATCCAACTAAACACTTGATTGTTTATAAACTCATCTTCGTATTTTGTACTGCTGGCAATGTTATCCTTTTTTTCATATGTGACAAAAATAGGACAGGTATTATACTTAATCTTGTAACCGTAAATTGTAGAACTCTCATCCTGTTCCCAATTCAAAATACGACAAACATCTTTACGCGAATATTTTTGATAAAGGGATATCACAAAAGCATTTCATGGGAAATGCAATCTTTTTTATTTTTGGTATTCTCAAATAATTGATGGTTTCATCATTATATCGGGGAGAGATCATTCGATTTTCCAAAATCGACAATAAATATCTCAATTCAGTCATAAATGTAAATAGCGTATCTGCTTGAATAACTGATGGAGTATGCGTTATTTTTCTCTTTGTATTCAATTCATCTTTAGACAATATCAAACTATTTTCGTTCATTCAAATTTCCTCCATTCTCCTAGAGTCCTTCTCCATACGATATATCATATTATTCGTATTACCTTCCGCTTCAACAACCCCAAGCTCAACCAAAGTCTTCATATAACGCCACGCAGTTGTTCGTGATTTCTGAGTTATTTTCATTACTTCCTGAACAGAAATTTCTCTTTTCACCTCTAATACTCTAATGACATCCACTAATTTTTCAAAATCCTTTGGTTTCAAAACTTGTTTCATTTTGCAACAAGTTATCATTTTCCATTTCATTTTCTTCCAAAAACGCCGGATGAATCGGAATCCTAATCCTCATAGCTCGTCTATCTTCATCCGTAAAGAATTCTGCGCGTGGAGAACCATTCTTTTCCAGTTCTTCTTGTATTGTCGGAATACCAGAAGAATGACCTTCTGACAAGTCCAATTCTTTCAAAAATTCCCCCAGTCTTCTATTACGATAGTATCTTGAAACAAATCTCTTACCTTCTGCTATCGTCTTTTCGGAAATGGATCGGTCAATTCCCGGAAAATTCATAATATTAATGCAATCCGGCTCTATCTCTATTGTTACCGGCTCACAAGACATATAATCTCTATGGTAAAAAGCATTAACAACAGCCTCCTCAATTGCCTGATACGGATAATTCTTAATCCTCAAAGCTTCCATCTGATTTGGAACCTTGATTACTTTTTCTCGTATAAAAAGATTTCGAAATCGTTCCATTGTTGCCCGAATCATCTGTGGTACGGAGCCTGTGATATTAGGAAAATCCTCACTAACACTTGGATTTTCTACACTTCCCTGCGGAAATGACGTCATCTGAACATAGGTGTATGGGAAAAAACGGTCCGGATGCTCACAAAACATCATGATTGCCACATTTTGAATATAACGTAGTTCCGGCGGTCCTACCAGCAATTGCATATCTTCTAATATCTCCTCTACGCCTCGTTCCTTACCTCTCGAAATTTTATATAATTTTTTCTCTATACCAGTTTACAACTTTGTTATTTATTTAAACGCTTTTTTATAGAATTTACTAATATTTCCATTGCATCAGATTCAGAAAAATCTATATACTTATAATCTTGCACTAAAGGTGGTAATTCATTATGAGGAACATCAAAATTTACCACAATAAAAGGCTTATCTGGATTACGCATTCTTCTCTGTATAAAATAATTCAATTCATTTTTCGTCCATCCACTTGCGGAATTTAAAAAATTATTTGATATACATATTATACCAATATCACTTTTCTCTAGTCCTTGATTTATCTTCTCAGTAACACTATCTCCTGGCTCTATTTGATACTTGTCATACCATGCATCAATTTCATTTATCTGAAATTGATTAAAAATTTCGTCTACAACCTTCTTGTCTTTACTTGAATGAGATAAAAATACTCTTGTATCCTTTTTCATACTAACACCACCCCACATTTCTTGAACAATCTGTCTGCTCGGATAAAGAAATAGTAAATTCTGTTCGTCCGTCATTACCAAGTCTACCATATTTTCATCTAGAAAAGTCATTGAATTATATCCTCTCTGCATAAATGAACTGACAATATCATCCATAAAATAATTAAATATACGTTTTTTATTACTATATTTTTGCATTAAAAATTCTTCAAATCTTGCAACATCTTTTTCGATAGAAACGTAGAATAATAATTCCAATGCATAGGGATTATTATTAACAAAAATCCCACATCCTACTACTGTATCTTCATCAAAATTTCTTAGTATATCTTTTATAAACATCTTTTCTTCACTACGTTTTCCATAATCTAATGAAAAAATATATATCTTTGTATCCATAAAATATTCCTTTCTCTTTACCAATCATCGCATTTTATAAATTTAGTAACATATCTACCGCTACCAGTACAATTCCGACGATTACTGGATTTTCTCTTTTCAAGTTATATATTCCGCATTTGAAGCGAACATGAAATGATTGAAATCAACAAAAATATGTACTCAATTTTTACAATGACTTTCAAGCCAAAATTTTTTATAAATTTTTTACTGTCTGATATAGTCTATGTAATTTATCCATCATTTATCCTCCATTATCTAATCCATAATATGTTATTTATTATTTTTCAAATATCAAAAATTACATCAAACACCGTTTCCTCCACCACTCTCACGCATTCATCGATATTTTTCTTAATATCATTTCCCCAAAACCGAATTACCGTCCATCCTTCAAATAACAATTTCTTGTTAATCTCGTCATCCCGTTCCCGGTTTCGTGATATTTTACTAATCCAATACTCTCCGTTATTACTTTTCTCTAATCGTGGCTTTAAGACTTCCCAGTCTTTCCCATGAAAAAACTCTCCATCACAGAATATTGCAATTTTGTACTTGGTCAACGCAATATCTGGTTTGCCTGGAATATCTTTGCAGTTTTTACGATAGCGATACCCTTTCTGCCACAATGCCTTTCGCAGTATAACTTCAATCTTAGTATCTTTTGAACGAATATGTTGCATATTCTTGTGACGTTGTTCTTTCGTAAGATTGTCCATCTTATCCTTATCACCCCTTAAAAATAACATCATTATGATACTCAATAAATCTTTTTCCCGGCAAAAACCTATCCGGTAATAAAATCTTATGCCCACCATAATGCTGAAACCATTTTCTTGTTTCTAAATCCATATTGGCATCCTTCAATTTTGTCGAAACTACAATATTATAATCATAATCTATTGTAATGAAGCCTCTATCAAACGCCTTATCATGCAATGCATTCAAACATAATCCGTTGCTTGGATTAGTTCTCTCAGTACGTGCATTGCTGTCTTTCCACGGCTTAATGTGGCTTGACACCAATAACGCCGGAATTGATAACCCTGTAATACAGCATTTGTTTGAATATGCACTGAGCACCGATATTCTGAAAAAATACTGTCCAATTCTGTTTTTTACAATGCTTTCTCGGTACTCACCTGCTGGTATACATTCTACATCAACATAATCAAGCATCTTTTCAACTGTCGTTTGTTTTCTATTGGCAAGTATAATTTGTGCCTGGTATGAAAGTTCTTCCCAGTTATTGCAAAATTCATTCCATATTTCTTCGTCCAACTTACTTCCATGTGACATTCCAGAAACATCTCTTGATTGCAATTCTTTATCAAATCTGGCTAAGTTTGCCATCTTTAAGCCAACAGCACTTGGAGTTCTTCCAATAACCTTCGCAAGATCAATGATTTTCTCATTTGTTTTCGAGATTTTTGAAAACGGAACCTTGCAATATAAATCAAATGCAAGTATAGTCTCTTCTCTCGTCCAATTTTTCCGCTCAGCCATATGTTCATCCCTCTCTCAAATCAAATCCTGCATCAACACCTGCCGATTCACACTAAAAATTTCGGACAGTCTTTTATGACTGTATGGCACTTTATTATGCTGTTCAACCATTTTAATCATGTTTGTAACACTGATTGCTGAACCATTTACTCCAGTTGCATCAGCTACCGACTGTATCTGTTTATCAATGTTTTTTCCAAAGCCGCCTGCTATATAGGAAAAGAATGCCAGCCGCTCTAGCGAATCGCTGTAATTGGACAAATTCTCAATATAATTGTGAACCATCCGGTTATAATGGTCATTACTGATTGTATACTTATGATATGCTTTATTATCAAGAATTGCCTGATAACCATCACTGTCTGATAACAAAAGCACATCTGGTGTAAGACCAATCGGACCTACATGCTTTGCTTCATATCCGAACACATCTTGAAACAATTCTGCCGTAGCCTTTTCAAATTCCGTGGCTTCATCACGTCCTTTAAATGCCATTTCAAAGTATTTTGTCATAAACGCACCAACAGAACCATTTGGATATGTTTCCACCAACACATTTTCTACAGTTTTCCCATCAATTCCTGTGACCTGTACGATATAATCAACAATCATTGGTGTAATTCTTGTAATCGGTCTTTGCAGAGATTCCGTAATATACGCCTGCATTATCTTCTGTTTTGCAATCATTGCTGCTGTTACAGTTTTGGTTAATGCAAGATTCCGATTATCTTTTTTATGTTTTGGATCTAATCCATATTTTCTTTGAAAATACTCATGTTGCTCAGGACGGTCAATAAACTTAGGAATGTCTTCCAATATCTGTTTAACCTCTGAAATTTTCTCTTGCAGCACAGCAACTTTTCCACCATCGCGTTTTACCAACTGCGTATATTCCAGCCAATTTATCAGTGTATTAGCAAGATCTGTAAGATGACTGTAAGGATGCTCTGGATTAACACTCCCCTTTGATGACTTATACTTTTCAAAAAAATCTTCTTCAAGGCAGCTGTCTCCATAACTACGAAATTGTTCAATCCTATTCACAATATAATTGAAACATTTTGTACTTTCGTTTTCTGCTTCCGTCACAACAATTTTAGCAATTTCTTCCTCTGTCAGATAAGCAACTCTCGCATCCATCAATAGTTTTAACAAAAATCGGAAGGGACGGATTTTAAATCTTGGAGCGACCTGCACTCCGCGTCCAATGGAAAACGCAGAAGGAAACTGATATTTCAGTATCTGTCCTTTCAAAACTTCAACTGGAGAATCTCCACTCATAATTGCTTCTCCTGCCAGTGTCAATTTAATCCTGCCAGTTGACTCTTGCGTAAATATCAAACCAAGGCTGACAAGCCATGCCTTATATGTTCTTGCACCTCCACCAGTCTGGTCACGCCGTTCACCTTTTCTTTTCAGCCCTGCCTGCTCCAATGCATCCTCGTATGCTAAATGAGAATTTCTCTGACCATCCCATTCTTCATTCAACGACAAGTCCGCAAATGCAGCAAGCACCTCAGGAATTGAATTTAATTTTCGTTTAGGGCGTGTAACCCACCAATAGTTTAACATGCAACCACTCCTTTAGTACTCCAACGTATAAATACCATCTTCAAATTTCTTAAATACTACTGTTGTGCCATCGGCTGTTTCGAGCATCTGCTTTGTAATATAAGTTCCATCTGGCACGCCTATCTTATGACGTATCCATTCACCGATAATAGCGTTGCTCTCTGGTGTTTCTAAGGCCTTACCATTTTCCTGTGCCTGCCGCATATAAAATGCATCATAATCTTGTGTAACTACCTTAAACACTGGATATGTTCCATCTTCATTTTTCTTAGGAAAAAATCCTGTTTTTTGGTCACCAGTATTATACGGAATATATGCCTGATTACGATTTCGTTTATAACCATTTTTACGAATGCCCCAATTTACCCCAGAACCGTATCCAGTATCACTTCCATCCGCTTTTAACAATGAAACCTCAATACTGTCCACCGGCTCCAACTCTTGATAATGCTCCCACGTTAAGTTCTCCAAGTTTGTATCTGCAATATCCTCTTCCGCACTTCTTTTCACTGAAAATGACACTTTTTCTTTTATTAATTCATCAAAGCAATCGATTGTGTCTTTCAATAAACTTTTATAATATCGATTTGCCTCTTGCGGATTGCAAGAATCCATACATTCGCGGCGAGCAAAAAATGCATTCATCGTATAATTTGCCGAACCATTATATGCTTCTACGGCTTTATTTCCTTTGCACCAAATATATACTTTAGAATGCACCTGCTTTCCTTCGACTATATAACGGCAGGTAACTTTAGGCATTCCTGAAACGCTATTCAGCCTTTTAAGCAGTAAACAGATCTTCTTATGCTTTTTCAATGTAAGTCCTGCACCTCTTATCATTCCTAAAATAATATCCACTTTAATATTGGCTACATATTCCTTGTTTTTCCCATCAAACAACTTAATTAAATGACTGGAAATACGTTCTACATCAGTAAATGCTGTAACAATTTTGAGATGATTACATGCCTTTTCATCTTTTTTTGCAGGTGCAAATAAAATTTGCTCTTCAAAATTCTCTGTGTACATTCCTTACTCCTTTATACTTGGTTCTATACTTTCGTATTCAATTCCAGCAAAGGTTTTTAATATTGCCTCAAAAATAATTTTGGCACCTTTTGCCGGAACAGCCATGCCAATCTGCTTTCTCACTGATTCTTTTGAACCTTCAAAAATGTAATCATCTGGGAAAGTCTGAAGTCTTGCCCGTTCACGATTTGTCAATGCTCTTGGTTCTGAATAATGATACATATGCGTACCACCGCCACCAGAACCAGTCACCGTATATGCCGGCTTGCTTGGATCAAGGCGTTTGTAAATCTGGCTTATTTTTGCTCCCTTTACTTTCAACTGCAATTCTTCCGGCAAATCTGCCGTAAATGCATTCTGTCCTGGTCTAATATATGACAGCCGTTTAATAACCTGTGGAGACTGTTTCGTCAATTCATTGTTTGCTGCATCCTTTGTAATAGGCGGATTCTCTATAGCGTTTTTACAGGTTACATCTACATCTTTATACAATGCTGGACTTGGAATTTTAAACTCAAAAGGTAAATCCTCACGAATCCCAACAATTATCACTCTATGACGTGCCTGGGGAACTCCATACTCCTCAAATTTATACAAATTGGGATAGATTCTATACCCAGCTGCTTTTAAATCTTCTTGTATCTTTTTAAATGCTTTTCCCTCATTTGCACTCTTCAATCCACCCACATTCTCTGCCAGAAACCATAATGGCTGATATCTCTTAAGCACCTTGACCCCATATGTATATAATGGGCCAAATGTTCCATCAAAACCTTTCTGTTCTCCAACTACCGAAAAGTCATTACATGGAAATCCAAAGGCGAATGCGTCAATATCTCCCAGCTTATCAATGTTAAGTTTTCTTACATCACCACATATAACACTCTCTTTATCTTCCGGACATATATTTCTCGTATAAGTATTACATGTATCCTGATCATAGTCATTTGCCCATTTATGTATAATCTTATATTCTGGATCTTCAATTTCCGCTGTTGTCGCACCTAACGCAAGTCCACCCGGTCCGCAAAATAGTTCTCCCAGCCTAAACTCCTTCACTATGTTTTCCATCAAACTTTCTCTCCATTTGCCAATATAAATTCTCTGTTAAATTGTACACCAAGCACCTCTGCTATTTTATTCAAATCATCCACAGTAAAACTTTCCCGCTTCATTTTAGAATTAAAACTTTGAGGTGATTTTCCAAGACGTCTGGCAAGTTCTGCTTCACTTACACTACACCTGACGCATAACACTTTGATCTGCTCTGCTATTGTCATATATTGTCCCTCCTGACCAATATCTCATTTTATATTATAAATACATTTTTTGATAATGTCAAAATTTTTTTTAACATTTACTTGTTTAGGGTAGGCAATTATTTTTTAAATTTTTCGACGATTTTCGACAACTCATTACGATCAAATGCTATATAATACACATATCATCACTAAACAATAGAGGAGGTCAGAACTATGGCACAAACTGGAGATAGTTTTACAGTCGAATTAAACAAGGCACAATTGGAATGGGGTACATACAGATTTACTGGAAGTCGTGGCATACGATATGGTGAAGGTTATCTAAAAATACCACGAAATTATGCTCGTTTATATAATTTATATAATGGTAATCATACCCAAAAGCAAGATATCCTAGGTGAAAATATTTTTCACGCCACCTCAAAAGATGGTCTTTTTAACGGATTTCTTCGTTCACAGGGTTGTACTAACGCCGGCGATCCATTGGCAAAACAATTTGCGGGCGACAAAGATCTTATGGCTCTAGGAGACTGGTATTCGCAAATAGAAGCTCAGGAAGGTGACCGCATCCGTGTTACATTCACATCATACAAGGATATACTTATCGAAAAAATATAACCGAATCTTTTAATGATTACAAAGTGCCTTACAAGGCACGCTACAGGGGTTATATAACCCCTGTAGCAAAGTTGACCGCATGGCAACAAATATATTACCATATTTTTTTGATAAAACGCCGAACTTGACAAGGTCAGTCCAATATGATGGGAGTGTCCCAAAGTTTGTGTAAACCTTCAAACTGATGTAAGATAACATTACTCAGTTTGGAGGTTTTTATTATGGCAAGAAGAAAAAGTGATTCACCACAAAAAGCAGCAATGCGCGAAATGATGCAGGGATATCTCAAGGAGAATGATATCAGTATCAAAAGCGGAAACGATGTTAATTCCATCATGCGGGACATGATGTCTGTTTTATTGGAAGGGGCTCTTAACGAAGAGCTTAATGAGGAACTGGGGTATTCCAAATACGATTACCGCAATAAAGAGACCGATAACAGCCGGAATGGACATTCCAAGAAAACAATGCGCACCAGTTATGGGGATATGGACATTGCAATACACAGGACCCGCAAAGGAGTGTATGAACCACAGCTGATTCCTAAATATCAGAATACAGTTACACAGGACATGGAAGAAAAGATCATATCTATGTATGCAAAAGGAATGACCACGGGAGACATCGAAGCTCATTTAAAAGAGCTTTATGATCTGGATATTTCAGACAGCACGATCAGCCGTATTACCGATAAAATAATGCCACTTGTAAAGGAATGGCAGGAGCGTCCACTACAGGAGATATATGCTGTTGTTTACATGGATGCGATCCACTACCACGTCCGCAGTGAAGGACGTATTGTGAAACGTGCGGTATACATTGCCCTCGGGATCGATATGGATGGGAAAAAGGATGTGATCGGCATGTATGTTGGGGAAAATGAAGGTGCGAAATTCTGGCTGTCTATTATTAACGGATTGAAAAACCGTGGTGTGCAGGACATTCTGATCGCCTGTGTGGATGGACTGAACGGATTTCCACAGGCAATCGAAGCAGTTTATCCAAAGACCGAGATCCAGCAGTGTATCATCCACCAGATCCGGAACACCACGAATTATGTATCCTACAAAGATCTGAAAAAACTTATGGCAGATTTAAAAATGGTCTATGCAGCTCCCGACGAAGCTGCAGCCCTGGAGGAATTAGAATCTTTTGGTGAAAAATGGAACAGCAAATATCCGAAGATCTATAAATCCTGGAGCGAACGCTGGGCTACACTTTCCACTTATTTTAAATATCCCAATGAAGTGCGGAAACTCATTTATACAACTAATGCGATTGAAGGATTCAACCGGCAGCTGCGTAAAGTCACCAAAAGCAGGACTGTCTTTCCAAGCGATGACAGCCTCTTAAAAATGCTCTATGGTTTTCAAATAGGTAGGGGAGAATAACTCCCCATTATCCTTTTTCAGCTTCATAATCTCATTT
>OLPU01001583.1_pt1 | contig 16734 bp, 10 predicted proteins | sample 1673111 | NCBI WGS metagenome assembly OLPU01 (sample SAMEA3136755, study PRJEB25190) | human gut metagenome | reverse complement strand
CGTGCGTCCTCGCCGGTAAAGACTTTGGCGACCTCGGCGTCAAATGCCTGCTTTTTGGCGGTAAGCTCGGCAGAAAGTGGCATTTCCTCGCGGATCTCCATGGGGATCGGCAGCCTGCGTTTGAATTCCATGGCCATAGGGGTCTCCTCAATCTATAGAAAGAGCAATAAACGTATTGTCGAATGCTCGGCATTATCCGCTGTCGCACGCTAAAGTGCAAGCCCTTGCCACCTCGAAACCTGCCAAAAGGGACAGGTTTATTTTGGCAGGTTTTATATGGGGGAACGTCGGCGGATACCGGGAGGGAGTGGCGTCGCGCGGGACCCTAAGGCTATTGTCGGTTCCCCAGGAAACACCCTGTGGGCAAAAAATGCCAAATATGAGTACGGTTGCTAGCTTAGTAGCATATTGCCTTCGCAAAATAATAGACATAACAGCAAAATATGTTCATTAACGCAAACACATATAAGTCCGCTATAGGGCTGTTTGATCAATTTAGGGACGCGTGTAAGCCGTGAAAACGGCATTTGGGGCTGTTTTGGCTGTTACTAAAAGGGTAACAGTACTCATATTTGCCATTTTTTGCCCACGGGGCCTCGAAGGGACTGTCAATCAGGTCCCAGGGGAGGCGGTTTGAGGGTCGCAGAGCAAAAACGGGGGCGCAGGTTGTCCTGCGCCCCCGTTTTCTGGGCATTGCGGTTGTTTGCCGCCGGTTGTTACGCCGCCTCGTCGAACTGCGAGTTATACAGGTCGGCGTAGAAGCCACCCTGGGCGAGTAGCTCGTCGTGTGTGCCCTTCTCGACGATGTCGCCGTCGCGAATTACCAAGATTACGTCGGCGTTGCGGATCGTGGACAGGCGGTGCGCGATGACAAAGCTGGTACGGCCCTGCATCAGCGCATCCATGGCGCGCTGAATAAGCTCCTCGGTGCGGGTGTCGACGTTGGAAGTCGCCTCGTCCAGAATCAGCGCCGGGCGGTCGGCCAAAATGGCACGGGCGATGGTCACGAGCTGGCGCTGACCCTGCGACAGGTTAGTGCCCTCCTCGTTAATCATAAAGTCATAACCGCCGGCAAGCGTATGGATAAAGTGGTCGCAACGTGCGGCGCGCGCGGCGGCTTCGACCTCGGCATCGCTCGCATCGGGGCGTCCGTAGCGGATGTTCTCGCGGATGGTGCCGTTAAACAGCCAGGTATCCTGCAGCACCATGGCAAACTCGCCGCGCAGCGCCGCGCGGTCCCAGTCGCGCACGTCGACGCCCTCGACACGCAGCGAACCGCCGTCCACATCGTAGAAGCGCTGCAGCAGCTTGATGAGCGTGGTCTTGCCGGCGCCGGTGGGGCCGACGATGGCGATGGTCTGGCCGGGCTGCGCCTCGCAGCTAAAGTCGTGGATGATGGTCTTGTCGGGCGTATAGCCAAACTTGACGTGATCAAACTCCACATGGCCGGGGCGCTTTTCGGGAATCTGCGCGTCGGCTTTCTGCTCCTCCTCGGGCGCGGCCAGGAACTCAAAGACGCGCTCGGTGGCGGCTGCCATCGACTGCATCGTGTTGCTCACGTTGCCCAGTTGCTGCACGGGCTGCGTAAAGTTGCGAACGTACTGGATAAAGCTCTGGATGTCGCCGGGCGTGGCATTGCCGGTCAGCGCGAGCTGCGCGCCCACTACGACAACGCCCACGTAGCCCATGTTGCCCACCAAGCTCATAAGCGGCATCATCAGGCCCGACAGGAACTGCGAGCGCCAGCCACTAATAAAGAGGCGGTCGTTTTGACGGTCGAACTCCTCGATCGAAGCTTCGGCGCGGTCGAACACCTGAATGACGTTCTGGCCGGCAAAATCCTCCTCGATAATGCCGTTGACGGCGCCCAGAACCTGCTGCTGCTCGCGGAAGTACGGCTGCGAGAAGTGAATCATCACCATCAAGATAATCGCGGCGGCCGGCAGCGTGAGCACGGTGACGCCGGTGAGCGGCAGGCTGATCGAAAGCATCATGACGAGCACGCCGATAATCTGCGCGGCGGACGTAATAAGCTGTGTCACGCTCTGGTTGAGCGACTGGCCGAGCGTATCGACGTCGTTGGTGATGCGGCTGAGCACATCGCCCTTGCTGTGTCCGTTAAAGTAGCTCATCGGCACGACGGCGATCTTGGCGGCGATCTCCTTGCGCATGCGGTAGCAGATCTTTTGCGTGACACCGGTCATGAGCCAGCCCTGGATCAGGCTGCAGGCAGAGCTCGCCAGATACAGGCAGAGCAAAAAGCCGAGCGTCTTGGCGATCCAGTTAAAGTCAACGTCGCCGGTGCCGTTGACCTTGGCAACCAGGCCCTCGAACAGTTTGGTGGTGACCTGGCCGAGCACCTTAGGTCCCACAATATTGAAGATGACCGAGCACACGGCAAAGGCGACGGCGGCAAACACGGCAATCTTGTGCTGGCCGATATAGCCGAGCAGCTGCCTCATGGTGCCCTTAAAGTCCTTGGCCTTTTCGCCGCGACGCATGCCGCCCATGCGGCCCATGGGACCACGCTGGCGGGTGGGCTTGGGAATCTGAGTCTTGGTCTCGTCTGCCATTAGCGCTCGCCTCCTTCCGTGACGGCTGCAATTTCTTCTTGGGTAAGCCCCAGCTCCTCGGCGGAAAGCTGCGACTGTGCGATCTCCAGGTACGCCGGGCAGCTGCGCAGCAGCTCCTCGTGCGTACCGGTGCCCACCACGTGGCCGTCGTCGAGCACGATGATCTGGTCGGCGTGCATGATGGTTGCGATGCGCTGGGCCACGACCACGAGCGCGGCGTCGGTAACGTTTTTGGCAAGCTCTTCGCGCAGGCGCGCGTCGGTCTTGTAGTCGAGGGCACTAAACGAGTCATCGAACACCACGACCTCGGGCTTTTTGGCCAATGCGCGGGCGATGGCCAAGCGCTGGCGCTGACCACCCGAGACATTGGAGCCACCCTGGCTGATGGGGGAGTCGTAGCCGCCCTCGCGCTCGGCGATAAAGTCCTCCGCCTGGGCGATGCGTGCCGCCCGGTGCATGTCATCATCGCTTACCATGTCGCCGGCAAACTTAAGGTTGCTCTCGACGGTGCCCGAGAACAGGCGACCCTGCTGCGGAATATAACCGATACGGCGGCGCAGCTCGGAAAGGGTCATGTCGCGCACGTCGATGCCGTCGAGCGAAATGCTGCCGCCCGTGACGTCGTACAGGCGCGGAATCAGCTGTACGAGCGTGGACTTGCCCGAGCCCGTGGAGCCAATGATGCCGAGCATCTGACCGGCATGCGTGGTGAAGTTCACACCGCTAATGACGTCGGCGCGGGCATCGGGGTACTGGAAGCTCACGTCGCGGAAGGTGAGCTCACCGCGCGGCGAGCTGGCCGCGGGCAGTTTGGGCGAGGCAGGGTCGTTGATGCTCGTGGGGCAGGTGATGACCTCATCTACGCGCTCGGCTGCGACCTCGGCACGGGGCAGGATGACCGAAACCATGGTGAGGATCATAAACGCCATGACGATCTGCATGGTGTAGGAGATAAACGCCATCATGTTGCCGACCTGCATCACGCCGTCGGACACGCCCTGCGCGCCAAACCAGACGATAAGCACGGTGATGCAGTTCATGACGAGCATCATGAGCGGCATCATAAAGCTCATGGCTCGGTTGGTGTAGAGCTGCGTGGTCATCAGGTCGAGCGACGCCTTGTCAAAACGTTCGAGCTCATGTTCCTCGCGGTTGAACGAGCGGATGGGCATAAGGCCGTCGAGCAGCTCGCGGGCGGTAAGGTTCACGCGGTCAACAAAGCTTTGCATCTTTTTGAACTTGGGCATGGTGAGGCCCATAAGCACGCCGACGACGGCCGAGACCGCGATGATGGCAACGGCGATGGTCCACTCCAGGCCGGTATGGTTGGCCAGGACGCGCATGACGGCGACGATGCCCATGACGGGGGCCATCAGACACATGCGGATAAACAGAGTTGCGGCCATCTGGATCTGCTGAATGTCGTTGGTGCAGCGGGTGATGAGCGAGGCCTGGCTAAACTTGCCCACCTCGGCCGGCGAGAAGTGCATAACCTTGTTGAAGGTCTCGCGGCGCAGGTCGCGGGCGATGGAGCAGGCGGTGCGCGAAGCCACGGCACCGGTCAGGATGGTGGCGACGAGCGACACGAGGCACAGTCCAAACATCGTGGTCGCCATGCGGCTCAGGTAGGCGTTCTGCACGTCGGCGGGGTCGATGCCCTGCGCCTTGTACTCGTCCTGTACATAGCTCACGGCGCGCTGGGTGACGATGGAGCCCGACATGGAGCCCATTTTGTCCGCCATTTGGTTGGCGCCCTCGACGAGCTTGCTTTGGTCTACCAGACCGCCCTCGACACCCAGGCGCAGGCTCTTCATAGTGATCTTACCGCCGTCGGCATCAATCTGCTTTTGCATGTTCTGCGCCGCCGCGGCCTTCTGCTGCATCTCGGCGAGCTGCTCGGGCGTCATCGCTGCCATTTGCTCGGGGGTGGGCATGGCCTGGGCAGCGTTGTCGTCTTTCTCGCTGGACGAGCCCATCATGTCGCCCATGGAGTTGGCGTCGATGCCCTGGTTGAGCGAAAGGACAACAGTCTCGGGCAGGCTCATAATGTCGGCAATCTTGCCTCCATCGGCACGCTCTTCCTCGGTGCCCTCGTACGTTCGAATGTCGTTTTTGTCAGCCTTGCTAAACACGGCCTCCACAGCCTTGGCGTCCTTGGCGCTCATAAAGAGTTCAAGGTCATCGAGCGATTCGGCGCGGATGGTGTCGGGCACGGGCGAGGCGATGCCGCCTTGCTGCACACCCACGTCGACGATGTCGCTCATATAGGTAGGCAGTGCCAGATCGGCGTTGCAGCTGATTACGATAAGTACGATAGCTGCAAACAGTGCCAGGATATGCTTTTTAAAGAGCTTGAGAATCCTCACTCGGCATCTCTCCTTTCTTGATTGCGGTCGATAATTTCGTTGGCACGCCTAAGAAGGCGCACCATCTCTTGGGTATCTGTTTCGCCGAGCTGCTCGAGGAAAGCCGCGGTGCGGGCCTCGAATTCCCGACGTTTGATTTCGAGATCCTGGAATCCCTTGTCGGTCACTATGACGTGTACGCGACGACGGTCAGTCTTTGAGTGCTCGCGCTCGACCCAGCCCTTGGCCTCGAGGGCGCGTAGGATATTGGCGATGCGGGCACTCGAGACCCAGGCGCGATCAGCGAGCTCGCTCGGCGTGAGCGAACCGCCGGCGAGTATGAGGGCGCGCATCACGGCCATCTCGCCGCCGAGGGCTTTGTCCGCAAAGCGCGAAATGCGCTGATGCATGCTGCCGAACTCGGTAAGGAGCTGACGTCCAAGTTCACGGAAATCGGTATCTTCCACCGAAAACCCCTAACACTAGAAACTATTTTCGGTAAAAGATGATACCCCAACTCAACCATCCCATTCGGTGGATTTCTAGGCATGTCCCAAAAATCTACTTGGCCGCTAGGCAATATTAAGAGTGCATTAAGACTTAAAATCATTCAATTGCTGAAGCGTTTTAAAGAACTATTATGCACGCGGTTAGGCGAGGGGTTGTCACCACCATGACGACTGGGACTCATATAATCGCCACGTGCGATGCTCCAACTTCCCGCAAGGAGACACCTTACATAAAGGGGGATGGAGTCATGGCATTTGACTTCACGGGCAAGACCGCGATTGTCACGGGCGGCACTCAGGGTATTGGCCTCGAGATCGCCAAGGGCATCGTCGCGGGCGGCGGACATGTCGCGCTCATCGCAAGGAACGCTGCTAAGGGCGAGGCCGCTGTGGCCGAGCTTGGCGAGGGCAACAAGTTCTATCAGCTCGATGTTGCCGATGCGCCCAAGGCGCGCGAGACCGTCGAGCAGATTTTTACGGACCTGCCGCAAACCAACATCCTGATCAACTGCGCTGGCGTCATCAGCACCAAGAAGTTTGACGAGATCGACGACACCGAGTGGCGTCGCACCATCGACATCAACCTCAACGGCACCTTTACCATGATGAACGCCGTGTACCCGCACTTTAAGGCGGCCCATGCCGGCACTATCGTCAACGTGAGCTCTGTTGCTGGCAAGATCGGCGGCGGCCTGCTTGGCACCGCTGCCTACGCGAGCTCCAAGGCCGGTGTCAACGGTCTAACCAAGGCGGTCGCCAAGGAAGGCGGCAAGTTTGGCGTCCGCTGCAACGCCGTGTGCCCGTCGCTCACGTTGACCGATATGACCTCGATTCTCTCTGACGAGAACTCTCAGCGCATCATCAACGGTATTCCTTTGGGCCGCGCCGCCCAGGCCAGCGAGCCTGCACAGATGGTGCTGTTCTTCGCTTCCGACCTCGCCAGCTTCGTGAACGGCGAGATCGGTGACTGCGACGGCGGCATCGTCCTGGACGGGTAATACCCCGCGGTGATCGTTTGGCGGCGACCCTGACGACTCGGGGTTGTCGCCTTCTTTCTGACATAGGCGCGTGCGACTACGATTCGCATGCATCCAAAGGAGATATATATGAGTGAATCGACTGCGGTGGAGGCGCCGGCGGCAAAGGAGCCGTTCTTTAAGATGTCCTCCATCCCGGGCGCCAATATCTTGGTGCCGCTTTTGCTGGGCTGCCTGCTCAACACGCTATTCCCCGACCTGTTCAAAACGCTCGGCAGCTTTACGCTTGGCATGACCCAGCAGGGTGCAGGCCCGCTCGTGGGCGCTTTCCTGCTGATCGTCGGTACGACGATTTCGTTTAAGAGTGCTCCCGCCGCCGCTGCCCGCGGTGCCATCATCATCGCCGTCAAGCAGATCGTGGTCGTTGCCGTGTCGCTGCTCATCCTTTATGTGTTCAACGACAACCTGTTTGGCATCTCTGCTATGGTGATGCTGGCGGCTTGCACCGGCGCCAACAACGCTATGTACGCTGGACTGATGGGCACCATGGGTAACGAGGCCGAGCGTGGCGCCGTCGCCATCACCACGCTGGTTGTCGGCCCTCCGGTCACGATGATCGTGCTCGGCGCTGCCGGTCAGGCTCCGATCGGTTGGTCGCTCGTGGGCGCCATCCTGCCGATCGTCGTCGGCATTATTCTGGGCAACCTCTTCCCGAGCTTTAAGAAGATGATGGCACCGGCACTTTCCGCCATCATCGTGCTCGTCTTCTTTGCCATGGGCTCGACCATGACCTTCGGCCAGCTTATCAATGGCGGTCTTCCCGGCATCGTGCTTGGCGTGATTTGCTCGGTAGTCTTTGCAATTCCCGTTATCGCGGTCGATAAGCTCACGGGCGGTACGGGTGTCGCAGGTGCGGCCATTTCGAGCTGCGCCGGAGCCAATGTGGCCACGCCTGCTGCCATGGCAAGCGTCAACGAGGCCATGTACGGCGGCGCGGTGCTCGCGACGGCCACGGCACAGGTTGCTGCCTGCGCAATCGTTACGGCTATTTTGACCCCGCTGGTCACCAGCTGGTGCTACAAGCATTTTGAGGGCCAGCAGAGCAACGGCAAGGCAACGACCGACAAGGCCTCCGCAGCCGCCTAATGCCAAACGGTAATCAAAGCTAAAACTAGCTACGCCACAGGGCGGCCACGGGGGATCCCGTGGCCGCCCTGCAGTTTCTGTAGGGTCTTTGGGACACTTTACCCTGCTAAAGCTGGCATAACAGCTAGAGCGAACGTCGTACAAAGGCAAGGACAAATAACATACAAATCGGTGAACGGTAGTTGTTTGCGCTCGCATTTCCTGCGGGTTTGTAAAAAACGCCCTTATGATATAAAAAAAGAAACATATAACAGCCCAGATGGAGAGGGTGGCTATGTTATCCTTCTCAGACGGGTGAAATCTTGGGTTTTGGGTTGTAGTTCCAAGGTGGACAAACGTTTTTCCTGCACCAACGTGTGGTGAAGAACGGAAGAAGCCGGTAATGCAAGCCGAACATTCAAGAATTCAATAAGCAGCGGTGTGAGAGAGCGCCGCATTACACGTAACTAGGAGCGTGGTTACACAATGCAGGAGGCATGGGAAGGCTTCAAGGAAGGCATTTGGACGGGAGAGGTTGACGTCCGAGACTTCATCCAGAAGAACTACACCCCCTACGAGGGCGATGAGTCGTTCCTCGTAGGTCCGACCGAGCGTACCAAGGAGCTGTGGGGCGAGGTTCTCGACCTGCTGCTTAAGGAGCGCGAGCAGGGCGGTGTCCTCGATATGGACACCAAGACCGTCACGGGTATCGTGAGCCACCCCGCTGGCTACATCGATAATGCCCATCGCGACAAGGAGACCATTGTTGGCCTCCAGACCGACAAGCCGCTCAAGCGCGCGCTGCACGTCAACGGCGGTATCCGCATCGCTTGCCAGGCTGCCAGCCAGCACGGCTATAAGGTCGACGAGAACGTTGTCGAGCGCTACACCTTCGAGCGTAAGACCCACAACGCTGGCGTCTTCGATGTTTACACCCCCGAGATGCGTGCTTGCCGTTCGGCTCACATCATCACCGGTCTGCCCGATGGCTATGGCCGCGGCCGTATCATCGGCGACTACCGTCGTGTTGCCCTGTACGGCGTCGACTACCTGATCAAGGACAAGGAGGCCCAGAAGGCTTCCACCCCGACGGTCATGACCGCCGACAACATCCGCGACCGCGAGGAGCTGCAGGAGCAGATCCGCGCCCTCGGCGAGCTCAAGATGATGGCCGAGACCTATGGTTTCGACATTTCCAACCCTGCTACCAACACGCAGGAGGCCATCCAGTGGATGTACTTCGCCTACCTCGCTGCCGTCAAGGAGCAGAACGGCGCTGCCATGTCCATCGGCCGTACCTCTACGTTCATCGACATCTACGCTGAGCGCGACCTTGCCAACGGCACCTTCACCGAGGAGCAGATCCAGGAGTTCGTGGATCACTTCATCATGAAGCTCCGCATGGTCAAGTTTGCCCGTACCCCCGAGTACCAGGCCCTGTTCACCGGCGATCCGCAGTGGGTCACCGAGTCCATCGGCGGCATGGGTGTTGACGGCCGTACGCTCGTTACCAAGATGAGCTACCGCTACCTGCACACGCTCGAGAACATGGGCACCAGCCCCGAGCCCAACATGACCGTTCTGTGGTCGACCCGTCTGCCCGAGAACTTCAAGAAGTTCTGCGCCAAGACTTCTGTCGCCAGCTCCTCGATCCAGTACGAGAACGACGACCTCATGCGCGTCTATCATGGCGACGACTACGGTATTGCCTGCTGCGTGTCCTCCATGCGCATCGGCAAGGAGATGCAGTTCTTCGGCGCTCGCGCCAACCTGGCCAAGTGCCTGCTGTATGCACTCAACGGCGGTGTTGACGAGGTCTCCAAGAAGCAGGTCGGCCCCAAGTATCGCGCCGTCGAGGGCGATACGCTCGATTACGACGACGTTGTGGCCAAGTACAACGACATGATGAAGTGGCTCGCTGGCGTGTACGTCAACTCGCTGAACATCATTCACTACATGCACGACAAGTACTGCTACGAGCGCATCCAGATGGCTCTGCACGACAAGCACGTGCACCGCTGGTTCGCTACGGGCATCGCTGGCCTTTCCGTCGTGGCTGACTCCCTGTCCGCCATCAAGTACGCCAAGGTCCACCCCGTCCGTGACGAGGACGGCATCATCGTCGACTTCGAGACCGAGGGCGAGTTCCCCAAGTACGGTAACGACGACGACCGCGTCGACCAGATCGCTCACGACGTTGTGCATCAGTTCATGGAGTACATCCGCATGAACGACACCTACCGCAACTCCGTGCCCACGACCTCGGTTCTGACCATCACCTCCAACGTCGTGTACGGTAAGAAGACCGGCTCCACGCCCGACGGCCGCAAGGCTGGCCAGCCGTTCGCCCCGGGTGCTAACCCCATGCACAAGCGCGACAGCCACGGCGCCATCGCTTCGCTGTCTTCGGTTTCCAAGCTCCCGTTCCGCGATGCTCAGGACGGCATCTCCAACACCTTCTCCATCATCCCGAGTGCGCTCGGCAAGGAGGACCAGGTGTTCTTTGGCGATATCGACCTTGATCAGCTGGGCGAGTAACTATTGTTAGTGCTATACTAACAATAACGATTACTGATTAGTGCGCCGGTTTCGGCCGGCGCCTATCGATCGAAGGAGACACATTATGAAGGTTTCTGAAGTTTCTGAGACTCAGGCCGATAACCTGGTCCACATGCTCGACGCTTACGCCGAGAAGGGTGGCCACCACCTGAACATCAACGTCTTCAACCGTGAGACGCTGCTCGACGCTCAGGCTCACCCCGAGAAGTACCCGCAGCTGACCATCCGCGTTTCCGGCTATGCCGTGAACTTCCACACGCTCACCAAGGAGCAGCAGGACGAGGTCATTGCGCGTACCTTCCACAACAAGTTCTAAAGGGATTTAACTCCCGCAGGATCGCCGGGCCGCTTTGGGTTGCTTTCCAAAACGTCTTCGGACATGCAAAGGGCTCCGCTGTGCGCTTCGCGCGGCGGAGCCCTTTGCGTCTTGCGGAATGTTTTGGAAAGCAACCCAAAGCGGCCCGGCGGGGGTCCTGTGTAGTCACCCTTTGGGCGGAACTCTCCTAATTATTTGGATGAGTCGTTTACTTACTTGTACTGTTACCGTCTTCCCGCTGTTGTTGGGGTATGCTTTGTTCGTATGTAAACGTATGACATGTTGATGGGGGAGGGTGCTATGGCTCGCGAGAGTGCTCGTTCTAAGGATACGGCTAAGCCTGGCATCAAGGAAGTTGCAGCGGTGGCGGGGGTTTCGCCTACTACGGTATCTCGCGTGCTTAATAATCGCGGTTATATTAGCCAAGAGACCCGCGATAAGGTCCACGCCGCGATGGAGCGCATCAACTATACGCCCAACGATATCGCCCGTGCCATGCTCAACGGCCGTCTGAATCTTATCGGCATGATCGTTCCCTTTGTGAGCAGCCCGTTCCATGCTCAGGTTGTGCAGGCGGTCGAGCGCACGTTGGCGGAAAACGGCTTTAAGATGCTGCTGTGCAACAGCGCCAATCGACCCGATCTTGAGCGTTCCTATATTGACATGCTCCGCCGCAATATGGTCGACGGCGTAATCGTCAACTCCCTCAATATCGGTGCTGAGGCATATGCCGAGATGGGCTTGAGCCTGGTTGGCATCGACTGCGATCTTGGCGAGGGCTCTGTCCAGATTGCAAGTGACAGCTATGGCATCGGCGAGCTCGCCACGCGCCGTCTGATTGATGACGGCTGCAGGCGTATCCTGTGCCTGCGCAGCAATAGCCGCATGCGCATGCCTGCCAATAAGCGTACCGATGCCTACCTCGATGTTGTTGAGCAGGCCGGTTTGTCCGCGCTTGTCCGTGAGGTTGAGTTCGTTAAGCCCGACGACGAAAAGGGCGCGGTCGTTGCGAAGATCCTCGATGAGAACCCCGATATTGACGGCATCTTTGCGGGAGACGATACGATGGCGGCCATCTGTCTCAACGTGATGAAGCAGCGTGGCTTGAGCGCTCCAGACGATATTAAGGTCGTGGGCGCGGATGGTGCCCGCCGAACTATGACGTTTATGCCTGACTTAACAACCGTACGTCAAGATATCGATCGCATCGGAGAGCTCGCGGCGCAATCCATCATCGCTCTTATTAACGGCGATAATCCCGAATCGAATATCAAGCTCCCCGTTGAACTCATTGAGGGCAAAACCGCGTAGTTCATCCCGTGCCAAAAGAATTCCTCAAACGCCTCTGATGACCGTTCGCCGGCATATGTCAACCGTTTACCGACGACTGGAACTGCGAAAAGACGTATTGATATGAAAACGTTTGATATATGAAAACGATTGACATATCTTGCCATTGTACCGAGTTAGTATGTCGTGGAAAGGAAGTCTCGGATGCACAAGGTGTATTACCAGCCTGAGGGAATTTGGGTAGGCGACATCATGCCGTACGGCGAGGACGGCACGTTCTATCTCTATCATCAGCGTGACACGCGTAACCCCGAACCTTTCGGAGAGCCGTTTGGCTGGGCACTCGCTACGACCAAGGATTTCGTCAACTACAAGGACTTTGGCGAGAGCCTTGAGCGCGGCGGCGACGAGGAAGTCGACCAGTACATTTATGCCGGCACGGTGTTTAAGGTGGGCGACAAGTACCATGCGCTCTACACTGGTTGCAATCGCGATAAGGTCCGCGCACGTTTGATGAAGCAGGTTCTTCTTCACGCAACGAGCGACGACGCCGTCAAGTGGGAGAAGAACATCGCCGAGACGCTGCTTCCGCCCCAGGAGGGTTACGATGACCGCAACTGGCGCGATCCCTTTGTGCTTTGGGATGAGGAGAACGAAGAGTACATGCTCATCCTCGGCACGCGTGTGGGCGAGGACAAGCGTCTGATGACCGGCCGCCTGGTCAAGTTCACCTCCAAGGATCTGACCAACTGGGAGTTCCAGGGCGACTGGTGGAACCCGGGCCTGTACACCATGTTTGAGATGCCTGATCTCTTTAAGATGGGCGACTGGTGGTACCTCGTCTTTTCCGAGTACAGCGACGGCAACAAGACCCGTTACCGCATGTCCAAGTCCATCAACGGTCCTTGGATTACCCCCGCTGACGACTCCTTCGACGGCCGCGCGTACTACGCCGCTCGCACCGCATTCGATGGCGAGCGTCGCGTTCTCTTTGGTTGGGTTCCTACGCGTGACGAGGGCGGCGACCCCAGCTCTTACCTATGGGGTGGCACCTTTATGCCCCTCGAGATCGTTCAGCGTGCCGACGGAACGCTCGGCACCAAGCTCCCCGACAGCATGCTTGGCGCCTTTGGCGAGGCTAAGGCAGTCGAGACCTTTGAGCTTTCCTGCGAGTCGGGCAAGGTCGAGCAGGTGCTCGCCGCGGATGCCGGCTCCACCTACTTGCTCGATGCCGACATTGAGCTCGGCGGTAACGCTGCCGGCTTCTCGGTCAAGTTCGCCGAGGACGCCGAGACCGGTCTTGCCTATGAGTTCCGCGCCAACCTGCGCGAGGGCAAGCTCGAGTTCACGCCGGCTCCCCAGTACCCGTGGTTCCAGGTCAACAACATGGGCCTCGAGCGTCCGTTGTTCTTTAAGGGCGAGGGCACTCACCATGTGCGTCTGGTCGTCGACGACGACATTGCGACCATCTTTGTCGATGATGTTGCGCTCAACGCTCGCTTCTGCAACAAGCAGGGCCAGGGTGTGGCGCTTACCGTCACCGACGGTGCGCTCAGGTGCGCAAACGCAACGATCGCGTCTCTGTAGCGGCAACGAACCGTTTTATGATTTAGAAAAGGAATGGAGAGGAACATGGACTACAAGGCAGTGTCCCAGCAAGTCGTCGACAACGTCGGCGGACTGGAGAACATCGAGGGCGCCACGCATTGCGTGACCCGTCTGCGTCTGGTGCTCAAGGATACGAGCAAATACAACAAGGCCGAGCTCGAGAACATCGATGGCGTCAAGGGCGTGCTGTACAACAGCGGCCAGCTCATGATCATCTTTGGTACCGGTACCGTCAACAAGGTTTACGATGAGTTTATGGCTCTGACGGGCGTTAAGGAGATCAGCGCTTCCGAGGTCAAGGGCGCCGAGGCGGACAAGAAGGGCAAGTTCTTCTCGGTCCTCAAGGTATTCTCGGACATCTTTATCCCCATCATTCCCGCCTTCGTCGGCGCTGCAATCATCATCGGCCTTAAGTCGCTGATCGTTGCCAACGGCCTCTTTGGCATGGAAGGCAGTCTCGCCGATCACAGCGAGTTCCTCAAGAACCTCGCAAGCTTCTTTGCCATTATCGCCACCACCTTTGACTACCTGCCTGTCCTGGTTATGTATAGCGCGGTCAAGCGTTTTGGCGGCAACCCGATTCTGGGTATCCTCGTCGGTATCGTCATGGTTCACCCGAGCCTTATGAACCGCAATGCGTTTGTTATGGATCCGTCGGGTGCTGAGTACTGGAACTTCGGTCCGCTCTCCATCCCCATGGTTGCTTTCCAGGGCGGCGTGTTCCCTGCAATCCTGACTGCCTGGTTTATGGCCAAGGTCGAAAAGATTGCCCAGAAGTACATCCCCGAGGTCGTCTCGTTTGTCTTTGTCCCGACCGTTACCCTGATTCTTGCTAACGTTGCCCTGTTCACCGTGTTCGGCCCGCTCGGCAACCTGATCGGCGACGTCCTCGCTAGCGTAATCGATGTCCTGTACAACAGGATGGGCGTCTTTGGTGCCTTTGTCTTCGCCGCGTTCCTGCAGCCGCTCGTCGTTACCGGTACGCATCAGTTCATCCAGGGTATCGAGGCCAACCTCGTTGCCACGACTGGCTTCAACTACATCCAGGCCATCTGGTCGGTTTCCATCATCGCCCAGGGCGGCGGCGCCATCGGCATGTACCTCATTCACAAGAAGCACTCCAAAGAGCGCAACATCTGCATGTCGTCCTTTATTCCGACGCTGGTCGGTATCTCCGAGCCCGCTATCTTCGCTGCAAACATGCGCTATTCGATCATTCCGTTCATCTGCGCATGCATCGGTGCAGGCTGCGGCGGTGCCTTCGTGAAGTTCTTTGAGGTGCGCGCTATCGGTCAGGGTCTGACCGGCGTGCTTGGCCTGCTCATCGTTACGCCCGAGACTCTCGTGTGGTATGTGGCTGGCAATCTCATCGCCTTTATCGTGCCGATCGTCTTGATCTTTGCCTACAACAAGGCAAAGGGCGTTCCGACCACCGATGAAGAGGGCGCTGGTGCTGGCTTCGATGTCAGCTTCTAGTTGAGCCGTTCAGCGTAATGTGCGGATAAGTCCATTTGAGGAAGGGCGTTCGACTCGTGTGAGTCGAGCGTCCTTCCCCATAGACGAGAAAGTCAACGGCGATGTTAAATCAAAAAAACAAGGTGACACGCGCGGACTATGAGCAGTGGCGTGTCGGACAGGATGAGACGGCGGCTCGCATCGCGTCCGACCCCGATAGGCTTCTGTTCCATGTGGAGCCTGAGCTTGGCTGGCTCAACGACCCCAACGGTTTGGTTCAGATTGGTGATACGTATCACATCTATCATCAATACGATCCGTTCGATGCTGCGCATGGCGGTCCAGTGCTTTGGAACCATCTGACGACAAAGGATTTTGTGACGTACGAGAATCACGGCCCCGTGCTGTTCCCCGATTCCGATTTGGATTCGAGCGGAGCGTATTCTGGTTCTGCCTTTGTACGTGATGGCAAGATTCACTACTTCTATACCGGCAACGTCAAGCATTTTGACCGCGATGATTACGACTACGTGTTGACGGGCCGTGAGCAAAACCAGATTCATATGGTTGCCGAGAATCCCGACGAATTGGGCGAGAAGCGCATGGCTGTTGGACCAGTCGATTACCCCGACGATATCGGTACGCACGTGCGCGACCCCAAGATCCTTGAGCACGATGGTATCTACTACATGGTTCTGGGCGCTCGTACGAAAGACGACCGTGGCTGCGTGCTTGTCTATACTTCGCGTGATTTAGGGGTCTGGAGCTATGCGACGCGCATTGAGCTGGGCGAGAAGTTTGGCTTTATGTGGGAGTGCCCTGATCTGTTTGAGCTTGATGGCGAGCTTATTCTCGTTTGCTGTCCGCAGGGTGTGTCCGCCGATGGATGGCGTTACCGCAATCCGCACCAGTGCGTGTGGTTTCCCATCGAGGCCGATTGGGAGGCGCCGAGTTTTAAGATCGCCGGGCAGGGCATGCCCCCGATGGTCGATGCCGGCTTTGATTTCTACGCACCGCAGTCTTTTGAGGATGCTGCGGGTCGGCGTTTGATGATCGGGTGGTCGGGTTGCCCCGATGCGACGGCAAAAAGCCCGACGGTGGCACGCGGGTGGCAGTGCGCGTTGACGGTGCCGAGAAAACTGAGCATGCGCGATGGTAAGCTCTGTCAGCAGCCGGTGCACGAGATTGAGAGGATGCGCGGCGACTGCGTTTGCGCGACAGGCGGTGAAACCGTTGAGGAGCCGGGCCGCCTGTTTGATCTTGTGGTTTCCTGTGAGGGCGCCCAGGTGATCGAGCTCGAAATCCGCAAGGGTGTCTTTGTGCGCTATGCAGACGGGATGCTTACCCTCGACATGGGTGACGAAGGCTATGGGCGCGACCAGAGGTCGATCGAGCTCAGCGAGCTTCGCGACCTGCGCGTGCTTTCGGACACTACGATGGTCGAGATTTTTGCAAATGGCGGCGAGGCGGCACTTACGAGCCGTACCTATTCGCCGGCGGTTCCGGCGATGGAGCTGCACGCCGAGGGTGCGGTATCGATGAATTTCTACCGCCTCGTGCATTAACCGTGCATGGAGTACGATTGGACTTGCTGGGCGGAATGTGTCGCAGTTACCGCGGCCAGCTACCGTTTATCGCGTATAGCGACCGTTTGCGGAATAAGTAACACTCCTTAATAAACCGTGTAGAATCTCAGGATGCACGGAGTTTTCCAGGGAGACGCTGTCCTTTGTTGTGTGCAAGGGGCGGCGTCTCTTTGGCGCTTGGACGCTGTTGTGCAACAGTGCGGCGGCGCGTGCCATGTATTGAAAAGCCAATGTTGAGATGGGTCGTGATAAGAATGGGCAAATACGTAATCGTGGTTGAATCTGGTTCGGATGTGACGCCGGAGCTCTGCGAGCGCTACGGCATCGTGCGCGTGCCCATGCATGTCACGATTGGTGACGAGACCGTCGAGGACGGCTCGATCGATCCGCT
>OLPU01001582.1_pt1 | contig 16750 bp, 10 predicted proteins | sample 1673111 | NCBI WGS metagenome assembly OLPU01 (sample SAMEA3136755, study PRJEB25190) | human gut metagenome | reverse complement strand
CAATGCGCTCCTGAGCGGAGTGCAGGGCCAGCGTGGCGGAGGTCGGGCCGGCGTCTTTCGAGGAGTCGGAGTAGCCGAGCATGACCTCGAGCTTGTTGCCGGTGGCCTTCAGACGAGCCTGGACCTCGGGGATCTTGATCATTTCCTCGAGCACATCCACCGAGTTCTGCAGATCCTCAAGCTGCTCGAACAGCGGGATCACGTCGATGGTGGGCACGTCCTCCGGGTGGGAGAAGGCCAAGCGGTTGAGCTCGTAGACATCCCTGATGTTCTGGGCGCTCTTGGTGAAGGAGATGATGTAGCGGCGGGCGGCCTTGAGGCCGTTGCGCTTCTGGATGGCACCGAGGGCGCGGAAGGTGTCGAGCACCTCGTGCGTCATCGGCTGCAGTTCGCCGCGCTCGCCATGCAGGCCGTGCTCGCGGATATCCGCAAGGGCGCGGGCGTGCACCACGGAGTGCTGACGGAACTCCATCTCCACCATGTGGAAGCCGAAGGTCTCGGTCTGCCAAATCAGATCCTGCAGCGGGCCGTAGGCGGAACGCTTGGCGCCGGCCGCGGCCAGCGAACGCTGCACCACCTTGAGATCGTTGAGGAAGTCATCGCAGGAGTGGTACATGAGGTCGGCATCACGCTCAACGGTGTAATGCAGACGATCGGCCATCACCAGCATGACCGCGCGGTGCATCTCCTTGGTGGAGATCAGGGCGGCCTTGTCGGTCAGACGCTCGCTCATTTCCTTCTGGTGGCTCCACAGGTTCTTGAGCTCGGCGCTCGGCGGCGTGGTCTCGGCCTCCATCGTGAGGTTGCGGCCCACTGTACGGGTGGCTTCCTCGAGAGCGGCGATCACGTGATCGGAGAACTTGCGGGCCACGGCGCGGCTCACCTTGGCGGTGACGTTCGGGTTACCGTCGCGGTCGGAGCCGATCCAGCTGCCCGGGTGGAAGAACGCGGGGCAAGCGGGCTCGACGAGACCGGCCTTATCGCCCAGGACCCAGTCGTCGAAGCGACGGTAAACCTTGGGGATGGTGTTGAACAGCGTGTTGTCGAAGATGTCGAGAATCGTGTCCGCTTCCTCAACCGGGGTCGGCTTCTTCAGCGCGATTGGAGAAGTGCGGAACAGGGCGTCGATCTCGTTGTAGAGACGGCGCAGGCATTCCTTCTTATCGGAGCCGCCGAGAATCTTGCACTCCTCGAGCAGTTCGGAGATGCGGCGAATCTTGCCTTCCACTGCCTTACGGCGTGCCTCGGTGGGGTGCGCGGTGAAGACGGGGTGGAACTCAAGCTGGTCGAGCAACTCCTTGGCCTTGGCCGGACCCATCTCGTTGATGAGCTGGTGGTAGGCGACGGTGAGCTCGTTGATCGGATCGACCGCCTGCTCGCCGGACACGTTGTTCTCGCGCTCATGGAGCACGGAAACGCGGTAGTTCTCCTCGGACAGGTTCGCCAGATGGAAGTACGTGGCGAATGCGCGGGCCAGCAGCTGGGCATCGTGCAGCGTCATGTTGTCGATGACGTTCACGGCCTCTTTCAGGCCATCCTGTGCGGGATTCGAATCCTCCAACTCGGCGAAGTGTTCAGCGCTGGCTTCCACCGAGTAATTACGCACGGTGTCGAACGTGGAGAGCAGTTCGGGGTTGTATTCGCCCAGTACGTTACGCAGGATCTCAAGACACAGATCCATGTCGTACTTCAGGCTTTCGGGAAGATCATGCTCCTCCGGGCCCTTTCGGCCGGTCCCGGTAGTGACGATGGCGGCGTCAGCGGGAGTGATCTGTTCTTCAGGTGTTGCCATATAACCTCCTTTGCCGAATAACAGGTTGCTCGGTCTACTGGTCGTCTGCGGCTCCTCCGCAGTTGTTGAGACCAGTCGTTGCGAGCCCACAGCCCATATTCAACGTGGTTGTTGTGTGGGCAATAGTGTATCCCCGCGAAATCGCTATTTACGTTACGAAGTCCATATAGTGCGCCAAGTTGTCCACCTATAGAGACCGAATATCGGACAGCATATGAGACACTGTCCGATTCGCGGAAGATTTGAGCGCCTTACGATTGCTGGCGGGGAAGGCAGGGAGTAGTAATGAAGGATGTGAGCGAACAGAAGAAAAAAAGTGCGCCCGAAGCGAAAGGCGCAACGGCTGTACGTAAATTCCACACCCACTCCATTCCGCTGGACATGGAAGATATTGCACGCGATTGGGAAAAACCGGTGGTGGACGCCGGTATCGCCGCCAAAGCCAGCGTGATTGTACGAGTCGGCATGTTGGACCTGGGAGCCGGCACCGGCTCCTTCCGCGTGCGTGAAATGATGCACCGCATCGCCTACCCGCTGGGCGTGCACGTACGCGCCGACGTGAACCTGACGGATATCGAGGCCACCTGCACGGATGGTCGTAACCGCATCACCGAAGTCGTGGATTTGCCGAGTACCGGCGTGAACACCGAACGTATCTGGCTGCTGGAACATTTCGCCGACTGGTTCTCCGTGAATCTCGGCAAGGGGTCGATGTATCACGTCGATTCGCAACTGTCCGATGGCGTGGTCAAGCATTTGGACGAACGTGACGCTTCGCAGTATTCGGCCGATCTGGCCAAGCGCCTGCGCGAACGTGCCAAGGTCGAGGCTGAGGCGGCCAACGGCAGCGTGGACGAGGCGCTGGATCTTGCGTCGAAAACCAAGGTACTCGTGACCTCCGTGGCCAAGTCCTTGGACGATGACAATGAAGAAGCCCACCGACTTTTGGCGGACAGCGCGGAAGTCACTCCGGTCGAAGACAAAGCGGCCGAAGAGAAGGCCTACGACGATGCCGAAGTGTTTACCGGTGACTCCAATGAGTCGGTTGAATCGGCGAACGCGGCGAACGGCGCAACCGCCGAAAGCCCTGCTGCAAGCAGTACGAAGCGCAAGAATCGCGTGCCCAAGGAATACGCCGAACACTTCAACGAGCGCTCCGACGAAGAGAAGGCCAAGGGCGGTATCACCGTGCGGCAGGCGCACGAGCGACTCGATCTGATTGAGCGCCGCAAGCCGCTGTACAAGCCGTGGTTCTCCGGTCTGGCCTCCGCCCTAGCCTGCGCGGCCTTCGTGTTCCTGCTCGGCGGCGGCCCATACGACATGATCGGTGCGTTCGTGGGCGCGGGCCTTGGCCAGTGGATGCGTCGCCGGCTGTTTGCATACCATCTGAACCAGTTCTTCGTCACCTTTGTGTGCGTGGCCGCGGCGGCGCTCGCCTGCACCGGCACCCTGCGACTCATCGGCATTTTCGACCCAGTCGCGCTCTCGCACGATACGGCCTACATCGGCGCCATGCTGTTCGTGATCCCCGGTTTCCCACTCATCACAGGCGGACTCGACATGGCGAAAATCGACTTCCCCTCGGGCATCCAGCGCGTGGCGTACGTGCTGTGCATCATCCTGATGGCCACGCTGGCAGGCTGGGCCGTGGCCGTGATGGTGCACCTGCACCCGGAAGGCTTTGAGCCACTGGGGCTTGACCCGTGGGTCAACGGATTGCTGCGATTCGTGGCGGCGTTCGTCGGCGTGTGGGGCTTCTCCGTGCTGTTCAATTCGCCGCAGCGCATGTGCCTGACCGCCGCCCTGATCGGTGCGATCACGGACACGCTGCGCTTGGAATTGCAAGACTTCAACGTGGCACCCGAGATGGCTACCTTCATCGGCGCGTTTCTGGCGGGCATTCTGGCATCGGTGTGGCGTTCATCCGTGCGACGTGGCTGGCTACCGCCGCACCTCGGCTACCCGCGCATCTGCCTGACCGTACCGTCGATCGTGATCATGGTGCCCGGTCTGTATATGTATCGTGCCATGTGGTACCTCGGCAGCTTCCAGACCATGAATGCGCTGGACTGGGCGTTCCGTGCGTTCATGGTGATTATCTGTCTGCCGATCGGCTTGGCGATGGCCCGCGTGGTGACCGACAAGTCCTGGCGCTACGACATCTGACCGTCATCTTAGCCCCCCCCTCAGGTGGGGGGAGCTCGGATAAAACAGCGTCTCAGTATGGAAACGGTGGAAGGTGCTTGAGCCCTTGTATCCACTACCATCAGGCGAAGTGCGTTGCGGCCGTATTCACGGCTGTGACGGTCTGTATGACGCCGCTCCGGCGTCAATCGCATATCAGCACATAGTTCTGCCATGGCGGTAGCCGCTTGGCGTCATGATTGAGGAGGGGGCGCAGTTGGCCAACGATTTCTGGATTCTGCTGGCCATGGTCATCTATTTTGCGGCCATGCTGTCCATCGGATTCATCTACTCCAAACGCTCCAACTCCTCCTCCAAGGAATACTTCGCGGGCGGGCGCGGCGTGGGGCCGTGGCTCACGGCCCTGAGCGCCGAAGCCTCCGACATGAGCGGCTGGCTGCTGATGGGCCTGCCGGGCCTGGCCTACTTCACTGGTGCGGCCGACCCGATGTGGACCGCCGTCGGACTGGCGCTCGGCACCTATCTCAACTGGAAGCTTGTGGCCCGGCGACTGCGCCGCTACTCGGTAGTGGCCGACGATGCCATCACCATTCCTGACTTCTTCGCCAAGCGTTTCCATGACAAGAAGGGCGTGATCTCCACCATCGCGGCCGTGATCATCCTGGTGTTCTTCAGTGTGTACGTGGGCAGCTGCTTCGTGACCGTGGGCAAGCTGTTCGCCACGTTGTTCGGTTTCGACTACCACGTCATGATGATCATCGGCGCGGTGGTCGTGTTCGTCTACACCGTGGTGGGCGGCTACTTGTCCGTGGTGATGACCGACTTCATTCAAGGCATGCTCATGTTCTTCGCGCTCGCGGTGGTGTTCATCGGCACCGTGGCCAGCGCGGGCGGCATCGACAACACCGTGGAATTCCTGCGTGCCATCCCCGGCTACCTGTCCGGCACGCAGGTGGCCGCGCCCAAGCTGGACCCGGCCACCGGCCAGCAGCTCGTCGAGGCGGGCAAGGCCGTGTTCGGCGCGCCCTCCGACTACGGCATCATCACCATCATCTCCATGCTGGCGTGGGGCCTGGGTTACTTCGGTATGCCGCAGGTGCTGGTGCGCTTCCTGTCCATCCGCAGCGTGGAAGAAGTGCGCAAGTCCCGAATCATCGCCACCTCCTGGTGTGTGATTTCGCTGGGTTGCGCAGTGTGCATCGGCTTGGTGGGGCGTGCGATGATGCCCACCGAACTGCTGACCTCCACCGATGCGGAAACCATCTTCATCGTGCTGGCGCAGACCCTACTGCCGAGCTTCATGTGCGGCGTGGTGGTCTCCGGCATTTTCGCGGCCTCGATGAGCTCCAGCTCCTCGTATCTGATCATCGGCGCTTCGGCCATGGGCGAGAACATCTTCCGCGGGCTGCTGCACCGCAAGGCCACCGACAAGCAGGTCATGATTGTGGCCAGGGCCACGCTGGTGGTCATGTTCCTGTTCGGCATTCTGGTGGCATACGACCAGAACTCGTCGATCTTCCAGGTGGTGTCTTACGCGTGGGCCGGGCTTGGTGCCTCATTCGGCCCGTTGATGCTGTGCTCGCTATACTGGCGTCGCGCCAACAAGGCCGGCGCCGTGGCCGGCATGCTGTCCGGCACGGCGGCCGTGCTGATCTGGCACAACCTCGTCAAGCCCTTGGGCGGCGTATTCGCCATCTATGAGCTGCTGCCGGCGTTCATCATTTCGCTGCTGTTCATCGTGGTGGTTTCGTTGCTGACCGCCAAGCCGAACAAGCGCATGCTCTACGAATTCGACCACTACATGGACGATCCGCTGCCCGGCACCCTGCCGTCCGGCACCGTGCTCGTCGACGAGCCCGTGGAAGCCATGGAGTCCGAGGTCCGCAGCGGCAAATGACACGTGCCTGCTGTGCGGTCGGCTCGTATGGCAGAGGAGTGGCTTTTTTGTGGTTCGGCAGGAACCATTGAGGCCAAAACGGACTTCGAGGGGCTGATTTGACGTTCTGGAGAGATCTACTTCCGTTTCAAGGGGCTGATGCCTGAGTAGACGCGGCTCCAAAACGGCGGAATGGCGTTGACGTAAGGGCATTGATACATGTGGTCTACCGGATGATCAGCCCCTTGAAACGGAAGTAGACCTCCGGCGGAGGCCAAATCAGCCCCTTGAAATGGGTTTTGAATACCGTAGCGCGGTGCGGACGGTGCGGACTGACTCTACCGGGCTTATTATTCCTGCGTCGTCGGAATAATTGGCAGCAGAGGCTCGAATTTCAGCCGTTTGTACAGTGGAATACGGCGTAGCTTTCGGACATCGCTAATTTGCTGGGTAGTTTGCCGCATCGTGAGCTGGACCGTTTTGCCCGTAACCTCCTGTATCCTTTCGGCAACTCTTCGGGCAAGGGCCTCTTCTCCCGCTTCGTCGCCAATATCTAATTTGGTGACTTGAATGTACTTCCAGCCAGCATCTTCGATCATCTGGCGGCGTCTCGCGTCATTCAGCCATTGCCCGGCATGATGAGAGCCTTCGTATTCGATACATATCTTGAATTCAGGGTATGCAAGATCGAGATATATGGGTCTGGTGTTGTTTCCTACGAATATTGGATAATTCACCTGCGGGCAATTCAGACCGTATTTCAAGAGAACCAAACGAGTTCGTGTTTCCATGGAGGAATCTGTGCCCGCGCGCGCCAAAAGTAGGGCGCGACGGCATTTGTTATACCCGCGGAACAAATACGAATTGGTGCCATTCTCTTTGTCTGCTCGCACCTGGGCCTCGGCCTCATCGAGATACAGAGAAAGGGCGTCGATGGTTGTTCTGCAGAGCCTTCGATTTCGTCGCATCATGGAATCAGCGAGAACGATGAGTTCTTCAAGTTCGAGATACGCGGAGAACATGGCCCATGTGCAAGCTGGTGAAGTGCATGTGAATTGTCCCTCGATTATGACCGTGTCTAGTGGAAAAGGCCATACAACCACTTTGACCCCCACAATGTGCCGTTTGTCATTGGCGTGTGGAACCGCAACAATGGTTGTAGTTGCAAGGCCTCTGTGTTTGCTTGATATGCGGGGTACTTCAATTGACAAAAGCTCCAACGCTGTTGTCAGGGCATAGGGTGGGCGCCATGCGCTTCGTCGTTGAACATCTGCGCACGTCTGCATTCGTTGGTACTTCTGCATTGTCAGCTCGGTCAATGCCGTTGAGCTACCCATGATGATCACCCCTTCGTGATGTTCGCTTTGTCCTCGCAGTGTAGAGTCCGGCTACCGGCCTTGTCTACCGCCCCAATTTTTCGGTGGATAAATGTGGATAAGTCGGTGGATAAACTATGGGTGTTCATCGCAGTTGCAGGCCATCCCGCAATTACATGGAACGTAGGGGTTTGCAGGCAGCCAGCGGGAATCGCCGCCGACGGCGCGATTCAGCTTGAACGAATCTCCATGGCGTTCATGCAAAGGTGGCATGATGGCGGGTATGAGTAGCTTGGTGCGTATTGTCAATGCCGGTGTTCCGGGGTCTCAGGACCGCGTGGATGTGGTGCTTCGCGATGGGGTTGTTGCGTCTGTCGGCCCTGCTGGAACGGTCTCGGCTTCGGACGGCACGATGCAGACTAAGGCGCATACGACATCGTTGGCATACGCGACGAATGCCATTGCTTCTGGCGGCGTCTCAATCCCAACGTCGGCCTCCGCACCTGCTGACGAAACCACCATCGACGCCGACGGCCTGTGGGTTATTCCCGGCCTGTGGGACTGCCACACGCACTTCACGCAATGGGCTAAGACGCTGGGCCGACTGGACCTCATCAATGCCCGTTCCGCCGCCGAAGCGATGGACATGTTGCGCCGTCATCTGGATGAGCGCCGCGCCGCCGGCACGCTTGACCCAGATGCCTTCGTGGTGGGCATGCGATTCCGTCACTCGCTGTGGGCCGACGACGAGCAGCCCACACTGGCCGCAATTGACGCCGTGACCGGCGAACAGCCGGTGGCCCTCTCCAGCGCGGACATGCACTGCGGATGGGTGAATTCCGCCGCGGCCCGCAGGCTTGGCGTACATGTGGACGAATCCGGTCTGGTCGGTGAACTCGAATGGTTCAACGCCTACACCGCCTTCGACAAGGCGCCGGGCGCTGCTGAAGAGACTGACCGTCTGCTGCGCGAGGCCGAACAGGACGCCGCAAGCAAGGGCGTGGTGGGCATCCGCGATTATGAAATGGCCGAAAACATCGATACATGGATCAATCGTTTCGCGGCTGGCATTAACGGTTTGCGCGTGGACGCCGGTGTATACCCCGAGCGGTTGCGAGCCGCCATTGACGCGGGTTGGCATACCGGCAAGGAATTGCCGGGCAGCGCCGGGCTTGGCCATGTGGGCGCCATGAAGCTCATCTCGGACGGATCGCTCAACACCCGCTCCGCCTACTGCTCCACGCCGTATTCGGGCATCGAGCCGCTGACGTATGGCACGCTGAGCTACACGCCGCAGCAAATCGAAGACTATATGCGCCTAGCCACCGAGCATGGCTTCGACATTGCCTGCCACGCCATTGGCGACGAAGCGAACACCATTGCGCTCAACGCAGTCGCCGCCACGCACGCACATGGATCGATCGAGCATGCGCAGATGCTCAAACCCGTCGATATCCCGCGTTTCGCCGAGCTGGGGCTCACGGCCAGCATCCAGCCGCAGCACGCCATGGATGACCGCGACGTCATCACCCGTTTCTGGGCCAACCCGGCCGGCATCCCTTATCCGTTCAGGGCCCTCCACGACGCCGGTACCACGCTGCGCATGGGCTCGGATGCGCCCGTGGCCCCGCTGGACCCGTGGCTGGCCATTTCCGCCGCCGTGCTCGGCACCGAAAGCTCTGACCGCGAGCCGTTCCAGCCCGAGCAGTGCCTCGATGTGCATACCTCGCTGGCAGCCTCGACCGCCACTGGCCGTGACCGCCTTGCATCCGGCGACCCGGCCGATGTGGTGTTGCTGGACGCCGACCCATACGCCGCCGATACTCCGGAAGCCATGCGCGCTATGCCGCAACACGTCGTAATGACATTGCTGTGCGGGGAGCGTACGTATTGATGCAAGCCATCGGCATGAAGTGAACAGAGGTCCGTCTTGATAGCCGCGTTGCACGGAAAAACAAGAAATCCGCCCCTCGAAGTGAAGATAGGACACAGCAGACGTCGCAATACAAAAACGCCGTGTCAGTTGCCCAGTTGGGGCTGACACGGCGTCTTGCTACGAGCGGCGGGAAAATCAGTACTTCATGCCCATGGCCTCGCGCACCTGGTCGAGGGTCTCCTCGGCGATGGCGTTGGCGCGCTTGTTGCCGTCGTGCAGGATGTCACGAATGGAATCCATGTCCTTGGCCAGCTCGGCGCGGCGCTCGCGGTGCGGGGCCAGGAACTCGTTGACTGATTCGATGACGTATGCCTTGAGCGCGCCGGCGCCGGAATCACCGATCTCCTCGGCGATGTCCTTCGGGTCGCGGCCGGTCACCAGGCCGGCGGTGGTCAGCAGGGCGGAGACCTGCGGGCGGGCAACCGGGTCGAAGGTGATGCGGCGCTCGGAATCGGTCGGGCTCTTCTTGATGAGCTTGGCGGTTTCCTCGGCGGTGGCGCCCAGCATGATGGAGTTGCCGTACGACTTGCTCATCTTGCGGCCGTCGAGACCCGGAATCTCCGGTGCCTCAGACAGAATGGCGGCCGGCTCCGGGAACACCGGGTTCTTCTTGGCGTAACGCTCGTTGAAACGGCGGGCGATGGTGCGCGTGATTTCCACGTGCGGCAGGTTGTCCTTGCCGATCGGCACGACATTGGCCTTGCAGAAGAGGATGTCGCACGCCTGATGCACCGGGTAGGTGAGCAGCAGACCGGTCAGCGCGTGGCCGGACGCCTCCATCTCGGACTTCACGGTCGGGTTGCGGTGCAGCTCGGCCTCGGTGACCAAGGACAGGAACGGCAGCAGTAGCTGGTTCTCGGCCGGCACGGCGGAGTGGGTGAACATCATGGTCTTGTTCGGATCGATGCCGGCGGCCATGTAGTCGAGCACCAGGTTCAGCACGTTGTCTTGGATGTGCTCGGTGGTGTCGCGGTCGGTGATCACCTGGTAGTCGGCGATGATGATGTTCGTGTTGACGCCGCGCTCCTGCATGGCGACACGCTCACGGATCGAGCCGAAGTAGTGGCCGAGGTGCAGCCGGCCGGTCGGGCGGTCGCCGGTCAACATGGTGAAGGACGACGGCTTGGCCTCCAGCTTGGCGAGCGTTTCGTCCGAACGCTTTTTGGCCGCGAGGAAGCTCGCGCTCATCTCATTGCCTGCCGCTGTCAGTTGCTGCTCGTCGGTCATGCGAAAATCCTTTGAATATGCCCTAAATAAACGCTTTTTATGGTAAAAGTGTGAGCCGACAACGAACAAGCCACTATTAGTGGTACTCTCTATTGTTGATGAATCGAACAGCACAGTAATCGCAGGGGGTCAGATGGGCCGCGGACGTCAAAAAGCAAAACAGCAGAAAATTGCCCGAAAGCTCAAGTACCTGACCACCGATACCGACTACGATGAGCTGGCAAAAGAGCTGAGCGAGCAGGAGCCGGGAATGGGCTCTCCTGACCCGTTCGCCGACATCGATGACCAGTATGCGGACAAGGATGTGGATTCCGCTGCTGATGACCACGCTTCCGGTGCCGCCGAGGCAGCTCCCGCTACGCAGGAGGATGACCTCGACGAGTACGCCAAGTGGGCTGCCGAAGCCGCCGCAAAGGCGACCAGCGGCGAGTTCCCGGCCTCCGCGCCTGCCGCACCGAAGCCGGCCCCGCGCAAGCCGATTCCGATGCCCATGCCTTCCGCGCTCAAGCCCAAGAAGAGCTGAACGCCGGTCTTCTCGTAATAATCCCCTTGTGCTTAGTTGAGCACAAGGGGATTTGTGGTTATGGCTGATGGTGCCGCCGCTGGTGGCTTACTTACGCTTCGCGCCTCACAGCGGCAGCAGGTCGCTCAGGTCGTCGCGCTCGCCGACCGCGCTGATGTGGCCGGCGTCCTTTTCCTCTGCCCATGTGGTGATGCCGCAGGCCAGCCGCAGCCAGACTTCCGGGTCCAGCTCGATGACGTCCGGCGGGGTCAGGTTATGCGGGTCCGATTCCGGGCCGTCCAAGATTTTGACCGCCCCCCACGGCGCGACACGCACCTCCACGCCAGGGCCGGGTGCGCGCCGCTCCAGCAGAAACAGCGAGTAGCGCACGGCCATCGCCCACACCGGGCGTGGCAAGACAGGGGAGACGGTCAGACGATGTGGTGTGTTGTCCGCCAGCTCCCGGGCCGCGGCACGCCATTGCACCAGCGCGTCATGCCCGCGTTTCAGGTCTTTTTCAAGAATTACTGCCATGTATCCCATCATGGCACCGGAGCCGGAAGATCTTCCATAATGCAAACGATGGCATACGGTGTGATGCGGAATATCGGGGCATGTGCTACGCTCTAAATGAGAACGTATGCAAGAACGCTCCGCCATCGTCGTTACGGAGAGTTCATGCTTACGTTTGTGCGACGATACCTATCGCGCGGCATAATAAACACGGGCACTTATCCCGGAAGGAAAGTCAGAATGACCGAAATCACCGCACCGAAGTCTCCTGTCACGGCGGAACAATTCGCCGACGAGATTCGTGAACAACTGAAATACACTCAGAACGTCACCACCGAGCAGGCTACCCCTGCTGACGTGTATGTCGCCGCATCCAAGGCCGTGCGCAACCACCTTGCCGACTCCTGGTTCAAGACCCAGGCCGACACCGTGAACGGCAACACCAAGGCCGTCGGCTACCTGTCCGCAGAATTCCTGATGGGTAAGCAGCTGCGCAACGCGCTGCTCAACGCCGGTCTGACCGAGCAGTTCGACAAGGCCGTGGAAGCCCTCGGCTTCAAGGTCCAGGACGTCGTCGACGCCGAATACGAGCCGGGCCTCGGCAACGGCGGCCTCGGCCGTCTGGCCGCCTGCTTCATCGACTCCCTCGCCTCGCTGGGCGTGCCGGCCTTCGGCTACGGCATCCAGTACAAGTACGGCATCTTCAAGCAGGAGTTCGACAAGGACGGCAAGCAGGTCGAAACCCCGGACTACTGGCTGGCCAACGAAGAGCCGTGGGGCCACATCGACTACAACCGCGACCAGAAGGTTTCCTTCGGCGGCAAGGTCGTCGAGAACGCCGACGGCACCAAGACCTGGCAGCCCGCATGGTCCGTGCGCGCCGTGCCGGTGGACTACCTGGTCCCCGGCTACAAGTCCGGCCGCGTGAACACCCTGCGCCTGTGGAGCGCCAAGAGCTACGACGAGTTCGATCTGCTCGCCTTCAACCGCTCCGAGTACATGGAAGCCGTGACCCCGCAGGTCAAGGCCGAGAACATCTCCAAGATTCTCTACCCGGAAGACTCCACCAAGGTCGGCAAGGAACTGCGCCTTGAGCAGCAGTACTTCTTCGTCTCCGCCTCCCTGCACGACGCCATCCGCGTCTTCTACCCGGGCCAGGACAAGCCGGATCTGACGACTTTCCCGAACAAGATCGTCTTCCAGCTCAACGACACCCACCCGGTGATCGGCATCCCCGAGCTCATGCGCATCCTCATCGATGAGTACGGCTACGACTGGGATACCGCGTGGTCCATCACCACCAAGACCTTCAACTACACCTGCCACACCCTGCTGCCGGAGGCCCTTGAGGTCTGGCCGCAGCAGCTGTTCGAAACGCTGCTGCCCCGCGTGTGGCAGATATTGCAGGAGATCTCCCGCCGCTGGCAGCAGCAGGTGGAGGAATTCTATCACGACCCGGTCAAGACCGCCAAGCTGGCCATTATCTGGGACGGCGGCGTCCGCATGGCCAACCTGTGCATCGCCGGCAGCATGGCCGTCAACGGCGTCAGCGCTCTGCACTCCGAGATTTTGCGGAAGGACCTGTTCAAGGACGCCTGCCAGATGATGCCGGACAAGTTCAAGAACGTCACCAACGGCATCGACCACCGTCGCTGGGTGCCCCAGATCAACCCCGGTCTGGACGGACTGCTCCGTGACCTGATCGGCGAGGGCTATCTCACCCATCCGCAGGAGCTGAAAAAGCTGGAGGCCTACGCCGGCGACAAGGCGGTGCTGGAACGGCTGGAGGACATCAAGCATCAGAACAAGCTGGCCTTTGCCGCCTTCGCCAGGAAGCACCAGGGTGTGGTGCTGAACACCGACGCCATCTTCGATGTGCAGGTAAAGCGCCTTCACGAGTACAAGCGCCAGCTGCTGAACGCCCTGCAGATCATCTACCTGTACCAGCGCCTGCAGGATGACCCCAGCCTGGACCTCCCGCCCCAGACGTTCCTGTTCGGCGCCAAGGCCGCCCCGGGCTACGCCGTGGCCAAGCGCATCATCCACCTCATCAACTCCCTGGCCGACCAGATCAACAGCGACCCGCTGTGCAAAGATCGGCTCCAGGTGGTGTTCCTGGAGAACTACCGCGTGTCCATGGCGGAAATGCTGATGCCCGCCAGCGAGGTGAGCCAGCAGATTTCCACCGCCGGCAAGGAGGCCAGCGGCACCGGCAACATGAAGTTTATGATGAACGGCGCGCTGACCGTCGGCACCCTGGACGGTGCCAACGTGGAAATGCACGACCTGCTGGGCGACGACAATATGTTCCTCTTCGGCCTCCATGCCGATGAGGTGGAACACCTGCGCCACACCTACGACCCCAACCTGCTCTACCAGCGCGACCCGGTGCTGCGCCGCGTGCTGGACCAGCTGAAGGTAGGCTTCCGGGACGGCGTTACCTACGAGGACCTGTTCCAGCGGCTGGTCACCGGCATGGACGGTCAGGCGGACCAGTACATGGTCCTGGCCGACTTCGCCGCCTACTGCGAGGCCGAATCCCGGATGCGCCACACCTACCGCGACCGGGAGACGTGGAACCGCATGAGCCTCACCAACATCGCCCGCAGCGGCGTCTTCGCTGCCGACCGGGCCATCTCCCAGTACGCCGACACCATCTGGCACGTGCCCTACAAGCAGTAACGCACAAGGGAGCGCCCCGCGGGGCGCTCCCTTTCTTCGCCGCGCCTCCAAAGCCGCGCGGGAAACCTGCCCATATGCCGCCCCGGTAAAATCTCTATTGTAATCCCGGAGAAAGTAGTATATAATACTCCATATTATCGTGTGTTATTATGCCATTTCCGCAGAAAGGAAGTCCGCTATGATAAAAGTCCCCACCGAAAACGGCGAGATCACCATCAGCGACGCCGTGTTCACCACCATCACCGGCGCGGCCGCCACCAACTGCTTCGGCGTCAAGGGCATGGCCCAGCGCAGCATGACTGACGGGCTGGTGCATCTCCTGCGGCCCGAGGCCATGAGCAAGGGTGTCAAGGTCACATACAATGATGACGGCACCGTGTCCATCGAGCTGCACATCGTCGTGGAAAACGGCGTCAACATCGCCACAGTCTGCCGATCCATTATGGGCGAGGTCAAGTATGTGGTCAACCTCAACACCGGCGTCACCGTCAAAGCGGTGAATGTCTGCGTGGATTCCGTCACCGTGTGACGCGCCCGGAAGGAGAACAGACATGACAGAAAAGATCAGCGGCGGCGCCTTCAAGCAGATGGTCGCCTTCGGCGCCGCCTGCATCACCGCGCAGAAACAGGCCATCAACGACCTGAACGTATTTCCGGTGCCCGACGGCGACACCGGCACCAATATGTCCCTGACCATCCAGACGGCGGTGAACGAGCTCCGCAAGGCCGAGCCCGCCACCGTGGACGAGGCCGCCAAGCTGACGGCCTCCGGCCTGCTCCGGGGCGCCAGGGGCAACTCCGGCGTCATTTTGTCCCTGCTGTTCCGCGGCATGAGCAAGGTCCTCAAGGGCCACGACACCGCCGACGGCGTCCTGCTGGCCGAGGCCATGCAGGAGGGCGTTTCCACTGCCTACGGCGCGGTGATGAAGCCCGCCGAGGGCACGGTCCTCACCGTCTCCCGCCTGGCCGCCCAGCGTGCGCTGGAGGCCGCCGGCGAGAAGAACGACGCCGAGTTCGTACTGGATGAGGCCATCAAGACCGGCTACACCACCCTGGCGGAGACCATCGAGATGAACCCCGTGCTGAAAAAGGCCGGCGTGGTGGACGCCGGCGGCAAGGGCTACCTCATCATCCTGGAGGGTATGCTCCGCGCCCTGCGGGGCGAGCCCGTGCCTGAGGTGGCCGATACTGCCGAGGAGAAGGCGGACTTCGCCGCCATCGGCGACGAGGATATCACCTTCGCCTTCGACACCGTGTTCATCGTCCGCAAGACCTCCGACAAGCCCCTGGACGGCCTGCGCGCCTATCTGAACAGCATCGGCGACAGCCTGGTCATTGGCGAGGACGACGAGGCCTTCAAGGTCCACGTCCACACCGACACCCCCGGCGACGCCCTGAACGAGGCCCAGAAATACGGCACGCTGGAGCTGGCCAAGATCGAGAATATGCGTACCCAGGCCGCCGACCTGGCCGCCGGCAAGAAGGCCCAGTCCACCGACGATCTGGACGCCGTCGAGGCCGAGCTGGAGCGCGGCGAGACCGCTGTGGCCGCGCCGGAAAAGCGCTACGGCTTCCTGGCCGTCTGCGCCGGCGAGGGCCTCGAGGCCGTGTTCCGCGACCTGACCGTGGACCGCATCGTCTCCGGCGGGCAGACCATGAACCCCTCCACCGAGGCTATCCTGCAGGAGGTCAACCGCACCCCCAGCGAGATCGTGTTCATCCTGCCCAACAATAAGAACATCATCATGGCCGCCCAGCAGTGCGTGGGTCTGACGGAAAAGCAGGTCATCGTGGTGCCCACCGCCACCGTGCCCCAGGGGATCTCTGCCATGATGGCGGTGGATCCGGAGGAGCCGGACCCTCAGGCCATCCTGGCGGCTATGACGGAGGCTGCCGCCAACGTCACCACCGCCCAGGTCACCTATGCCGCCCGGAACTCCGACTTCGACGGCTTCGCCATCAATGCCGGCGACTATCTGGCCCTGACGGACGGGAAGCTGTTCGGCACGGAGCGGGAGCTGGACGGGCTGCTGGATAAGCTGGCGGCCCTGGCCGCCGAAAAGGGCGCGGAGTTTATCACCGTGTTCTATGGCGACGGCATCAGCGAGGCCGACGCCCAGCACGCGGAGCAGCGATTTATAGACGCCTGCCCGGAGGCTGAGGTGTCCCTGCTGCCCGGCGGACAGCCTGTATATTACTATATTATCTCTATTGAATGATATATTGTGCATTTTGCGCATTTTTCAAAGGGGGGCCGACCAAGTCGGCCCCTTTTTTTCGTGTTTTCGCGCAGGGGAGAGGCCCTTCGGAAAGCGGGGGCGTTCTCACCTCCGGATACCGGGGCGCATAGGATGATGGCGGAGAGGGAATCGTTCGCTCTCCTATCGTATCAGAGGAGGAACACACGGAATGATGATACATCTCCTGCACGCCGCCTTTGTGTACCAGGCACCGGACGGGGAGGTGGAGGCCCTGCGGGACGTGTCCCTGGACGTGGAGGAGGGGGAGTTCTGCAGCATCGTGGGCCCCTCCGGCTGCGGCAAATCCACGCTGCTGTCCGCCCTGGCGGGGCTGGAGCCCCTGACCGGCGGAGAGATCGCCGTGGACGGCGAGGCCGTCCGGGGCCCGTCGCCCCGGGTGGGCTTCATGCCCCAGCAGGATCAGCTGTTCCCCTGGCGGAGCATCTGGGACAATGTGACCCTGGCTCTGGCCGTCCGGGGGGAGAATACGCCGGAAAACCAGGCCCGGGTCCGGAGCCTGC
>OLPU01001574.1_pt1 | contig 16834 bp, 8 predicted proteins | sample 1673111 | NCBI WGS metagenome assembly OLPU01 (sample SAMEA3136755, study PRJEB25190) | human gut metagenome | reverse complement strand
GCAATTGAATATCGAGGTCGTCAATCGAAAAGCCCATGAACACCGACGCGACACCAAGGGCGGAAAACAAAACGACGCTCAGGGCAATATCGGCAGCGACGACGCCAAAACAGGCAAGCGCCCAAATCATCGCATTGAGCATGCCAACCTCCTCCCGACGACTAGTCATTGGGGACGTTCTTCAACGACTAGCTGTTGGGGACACTCTTTACCAAAAGCCCCGCTCGGCGAGATGTCGAACGGGAAGGTGCCGCAGCGATTGAAGGCGGCGATAAACATGCGGATGGCGTTGGACGGCGTAGTGCCCACGAGCTGGGTTGCCGCCGCGAAGGCCGCCTTTTCCTCGGGCAAGACCTTCGCGACAACCGGGGTCATGTGTTCTGCCATGGCGCTTCCTTTTTGAAACGACGGTGGTGCGGATGGATGCGGGCCACGCGGCTGGGCGACGGGCTGCGAAGGCAACCCGATTGGCCCGCATCTGGAGTTTGTTCTACGGCGCTGGTATTACTTGGTATTCCTAAGTATTACCCCGCAGATAGAATACCATACCCGACCCCATGGGGACGGAGAAAAAACGGATCAATTTGTTGCTGAGTAAGTCTTTAGAGCGTGATGATGTCCGAGATATTGAGGGCCCGAGCGTCAGCGGAATCGTGCGTGGCAAGCAACAGCATACGACCGTCGAGCAAGTCGAGCACGACCTCGGTGCATGCGTCGCGCGCAGCGATGTCTAGACCGGTAAAGGGCTCGTCCAGAATCACTGCGCCGCCCGGACACAGCAGGGCTCGGGCAATCTCGACGCGACGGCGCTGCCCGCCCGAGAGCTCGGCCACGCGGGCATGCACATCGATCCCCGGTACCAGCAGGCGCAACAAGGCAGCGGCACTCGAGGCATTCACGCGTGCATCGGCGCACACCAGCACGTTATCCAAAGCAGAGGCGTCCTCGACCAGGCGCACGTCCTGAAACACCATGGAGCACGGTGCGCACTCCCCCGCCACCAGCGCAAGCAACGTCGACTTGCCCACGCCCGAAGCGCCCATCACACAGGTGCGTCCACCGGCGGGCACATGAAGCACCAGTCCGTCGAGCGCCGGCGACCAGGGCGCCCGGTCGCCCACGGCGAGCGCAAGCTCCGCAGCAGCCCCGCCGCCAGCAGAGCCGCACGCACGCCCGCGGCCACCGCGCCCATGCGCCCGCACGGCAGTACGCCACGCCACGGGCCCCGAAGCCCGCAGCAACCACACCAGCACGCGCTCGCATGCCCACGAAGCCATAACAACCAGCACGGTCCACGCCAGCAGGTCCGCCGTCTCGATCAAAAGCTTCGCCTGATAGATGCGTTCGCCCACGGTGCCCGTCGCCATGCCGATGAGCTCCGCCGCCACGCCGGCCTTCCAGCTCATGCCGATCACAGCGCGGGCGCACGAAAGCACAAACGGCAGGACTTCGCGCCAGGTGTGGGCACAAAACAGACGCCAACCCCGCACGCCATGCAGACGAAACATCTGCTCCAGCGGCTTATCCACTTGCGCCAAGCCCTCGACCAGCGAAAAATACACGCCCGGCAGTGCCATCAAAAAGACCGCCGCGACGCTCACACGCGCCGACCCCAACCAAATGAGCAGCAGGACCACCACGCAGGCAACCGGCGTCGCCTTAACAAACGAAAGCGCCGGCGCCACCAAGCGGGCAAACGTCGGCGACCGCACCGAGGCTCCCGCCATCACGCCGCCGCACGCCGCGGCAAGCGCCAGCCCACCCAAGATTCGCGCGCCTGAGTCCACCAGAATCGCCCACGTACCGGCATCGCATACTAGCCGCAGCAACGCCATCGCAACAGTGCCTGGCCCCGGCAAAATCAACGGCTGCGCCACCAGTGCTGCTGCAAAGACCCACACGGCAAGCCAAAAGGCGGCAACGGCACCTGCTGCCGTCACCGCCTTCATACGCTCTGTCATTTGTCGAGCAAACGCACGCACGGGCTACTCCATGTAATAGAAATCATCAGCCGGGAGCTTGCCGCCCACGGCGCTCGCGTCCGCATCGGCCAGCACCTGCAGGTACCCACCGAGCGCCGCCTTCATATCCTTCCCCGTCTGGCACACGAGCATGCACCCGGGAATCGCCTTTTCAGCAATCGCGGCGTTATCGACGATACCCGCATCGACCACGGCCTGTGCCCAATCTGCCGGCGCCGCATTGACAGCCTTCACGCTCGCCTCATGGCAGCGCAAGAATTCCGCCACGGCCTCGGGATGCTCCTCGGCAAAGGCACGGCGCACCACGGTCACGCCCGTCAGCAGGCGCGAACCCGTGTCACCCGCTAGCTCATCCCACACATCGGTCAGGCTCACCGGCGCCGACAGCTTGCCTTCGCTCTTGGCGATGGCAGCGGTCTTGAACGGCTCCGGCAGCACGCCCACGGCGGACGGGTCGACAAGCAACGCCGACAGCACCTCGGTGGGCTCGCTCTTAAACTCAAGCGTCACCTGGCCGGTCAGGCCCGCGCGCTCCAGCAAGTAGTTCATGACGTACTCCGGCGTGGTGCCCTTGCCCGTCATATAGACAGTATGGCCCGCCAGATCGCCAAACGAGGCCACACTCGCGTCGCCCGTCACAACGTTCAGCACGCCCAGCGTGTTGATATCGATGACCTGCACCGCACCCTCGGTCTTGTTGTAGAGCACGCTCGCCACGTTGGCGGGCACCAGGGCGATATCGATATCGCCCTGAATGACCTTGGGCACAATCTCGTCGGCGGCAGTGTTGATCGCAAAGTCGAACTCATTGTCCGTCTCGCCATCGGCAGCCTGGTCCATAAACTGCACCAGGCCAATCGAGGTCGGCCCCTTGAGCGAGGCGACGTGCACCTCGACCGGCTCTGCGACAGCACCGGCGCCGTCCGTGGCAGCCGAGCCCGCGGCGGACCCCGCCCCCGCAGCTCCGCCGCCACAGCCAGCCAGTGCGAGCGACAACGCGCCTGCGGCAAGCGCCGAGGCAAATCCTCGGCGCGTCATCTCAGCATCAAACGCACGCATCGTTAGCACGCCCCCTCGTGGGGCATCGACCAGGCATGATGGTCGGTATGCAGTAGCTCCTCGGCCAGCGGCGAGAGCGGCGCGCCCAAGAACTCGCGATAGCAAGCCTGGACATCGGGATTCTCGTGCGAGAAGCGAATCTCGGCGTTCGCATCCAGGCCCCAGAGTACCTGACCACGCTCGGCCGCCAGCTCGCAGCCGTCATGGATGGGCTGACCGCCGCCACCGACGCAGCCGCCCGGGCACGCCATGACCTCGACGAAGTCATAGCTCACACGGCCGTCGCGAATCGCGTCGAGCAGACGGGCGGCGTTGCCCAGCCCGTGCGCCACGGCGACGCGCACCTTGGTACCGTCGATATCGGCCACGGCCTCCTTCCAGCCCTCGAGTCCGCGCACGTCAGTGAAGAAGTCGGCATCCGGGTTCTTGCCCGTCACCAGGTAATATGCCGAGCGCACGGCGGCCTCCATCACGCCGCCCGTGACGCCAAAGATCACACCCGCGCCCGTGCCAAAGCCCAACGGCGTATCGAGCGGCTCCTCGACCAGCGTGTCAACGCTCACGTGGCTCGCGCGGATCATACGCACCATCTCGCGCACCGTCAGCGCAACGTCCACGTCGGGCGCGCCGCCCTCGCCCATCATGCTCGGCAGCGCACACTCGGCCTTCTTGGCCGTGCATGGCATAACGGACACCACGAACAGACGCTCGGGCTCCACGCCCAGCACCTTGGCGTAGTAGGTCTTGGCGATAGCGCCGAACATCTGCTGCGGCGACTTTGACGTGGACAGGCTGTCGACAAACTCGGGGTAACGTGCCTTCACAAAGCGCACCCAGCCCGGGCAGCAGCTCGTAAACATGGGCCAGCCGCGGCTGTCGCCCTCACCCTTAGCGGCGGCGCCCAGGCGCTCGAGCAGCTCGGAGCCCTCCTCCATAATGGTGAGGTCGGCCGAGAAATCGGTATCGAACACGTACTCAAAGCCCACGCGGCGCAGCGCGCAAGCCAGACGCTCGACGGTTGCCTCCTCGCGCGGAATGCCGAGCTCCTCGCCCCAAGCACTACGCACGGCCGGCGCGATCTGCACCAGCACGATCTTGTCGGGATTAGCGAGCGCGTCAAACACGGTCTCGGTGTCGTCGCGCTCGCGCAGCGCGCCCGTCGGGCAATGCGTAATGCACTGGCCGCACGCGACGCAATCGGTCTTGCCGATCGGCGCGCGCCCGCGGGTACCCACAGCGGTATGCGTGGCGCGGTTGGTCAGGTCCCAAATCCCTAGGCCCTGCACGCTCTCGCACACCTTGATGCAGCGCATGCATTTAATGCACTTGTCGTTTTCGCGGATGATGGGAAAATCGAAATCCCAGCCCTCGCCCGCCAAATGCCTTTGATACGGCAGATAGAAAATGCCCAGGTCGTTGGCGATGGTCTGCAGGTTGCAGTTGCCGCTGCGCACGCAGCTCGTGCACTGCGAATCGTGCTGGGACAGCAGCAGCTGCACGTTGGTGCGACGGGCCTCGCGGGCCTTGGGGCTGTTGGTGTGGACCACCATGCCGTCGAGCACGTAGTTGTTGCAGGCGGCAACCAGCTGGTCGCAGCCTTCAACCTCGACCACGCACACGCGGCAGCCGCCGATCTCGTTCAGATCGCGCAGATAGCACAGGGTGGGAATCTGGATGCCGACGGACTTGGCCGCATCCAGGATCGTGGTGTGCTCGGGCACCACGACTTCGCAATTATCGATAGTGAGCTTGACCATATTGAGTGCTCCGCTTTCGGTGTTATCGCTGACAGTGGGGTTGTTGAGCTCTACCATTCCAGGTTCCTCCCTCCGCGGAACGCGCCAAAGCCAAAGTGGTCGCAACGCAGGCAGCGGCTTGCCTCCTGGCGCGCCTCCTCCTCGGTAAGGCCCTGCTCGACCAGATTCCAATCGTGAATACGCTCGCCGGCCTCGCGCTCACCCAGCTCGCAGCGGCCGCACTCGTGCTTGCCCTTAAACTGGACGGTCGGCAGCTCCACGTCGAGCTTGATCTTGTGGTCGAAGCCCAGATAGCGGTCGATGTTTGCCGAAGCCACGCGGCCGGCATTGATGGCACGGATGACGGTGGCGGGACCGGTCTGGCAGTCGCCGCCGCTAAAGAGGCCATCGAAGTTGGGCACGGCGCCGTCCGAATCGGTAACGACGCGACCCCACTTACAGGCGATGCCCATGTCCTCAAACGGCTTGGAATCGATGTCCTGGCCAATGGCCACAAACACGCGCTCGCAGGGAATGACGCGCTCGGGCGTGGCTGCGGCACGCGGGGCCGGACGCCCACGACGGGGCTCGCCGATAATCTGCGGCTGCACGCGCAGGCCGCTCACGTGACCCTCCTCGCCCGTCTCGATAGCGAGCGGGGCCGTGAGCTCCAGAACCTCGCAGCCCTCGGCCTGGGCGCCGGCAATCTCGGCATCCTGGGCCGTCATATCGCAGATGCGACGGCGGTAGACGATGCTCACCTTTTCGGCACCGCAGCGCACGGCGGAGCGCGCCACGTCCATGGCCACATTGCCGCCGCCGATGACGCACACGCGCTGGCCGCTCAGATCGGGCAGCTCGTCGTCGCCGATGGCACGCAGCATCTTGACGGCCGACTCCACGCCGGGCGCATCTTCGCCCGGAAGGCCGAGCTTCTTATCGCTGTGAGCGCCAATGGCCAGGTAGACGGCATCGAACTCGTCGCGCAGGCGGGCAAGCTCCTCGCCGTTGACGGAGTGATCGAGCTCAACGTCGATGCCGGCGCTCAAGATCCAGTCGATCTCGGCCTGCAGGCGCTCGCGCGGCAGACGGTAGCTGGGAATGCCATAGCGCAGCATGCCGCCCAGGTGGTGGCGCTGCTCAAAGATGGTCACCTTATGACCCATCACGGCCAGGTAGAAGGCGCAGGAAAGGCCGGCCGGGCCGCCGCCAATCACGGCGATGCGCTTGCCGGTGTTGTCAGCCACGTTGGGCTTGTAATCGTTGAGGTCGCTGTGCTCAACGGCAAAACGCTTAAGGGCAAGGATGTTCATGGGATCATCGACCATGCCACGGCGGCAATGCATCTCGCAGGGATGCTCGCACACCAGGCCACAGACGAGCGGTAGCGGGTTGTTCTTGCGGATGACCTTGACGGCGTCGGCATAACGGCCTGCCTCGACGAGCGAGATGTAACCGGGAATGTCGACGTGTGCCGGGCAGCCCGAGACGCACGGGACGCGGGCCTCGCGGTCAAAGCCGCAGGAGTGCTCGCGAATGTGATGCTCAAAATCGTCGCGGAAGCCGCGAATGGCCGTGAGCGCCATGGCGCCGGCCTCGTAGCCGATGGCGCAATCGCTCGAAAGGTAGATGGTGCGGGCCGTGCGCTCAATCAGGTTGAGTGTGGACTCATCGGCGCGCCCTTCGAGCACATCGGCGAGCAGGTCGCTCAGCGCGCTTAGGCCCACGCGGCAGGGCGTGCACTTGCCGCAGCTCTGGGTGGAGCACAGGTTGACGAGCGCTGCCGTAAACTCCACGGGACACGGGGCGAGCGAGCTCACCGCCAGACGACGTCCGAGCGCATCGTGCAGGTCGTCCATGACGGCCTGAGCGTGGCTGCGTTCCATTACATGCAGTCGAGCCATAAGATCCCCTCTCACATGGCAGCCCGGAGGCGAGGCCGGGCGAAGTTGCTACACGCAACACACTGACCTAAAAAGTTGTGAGGTCTCCATACGGTTCGGCAGGCGGTATAAAATGTCACCCTCAGCGGTGAAATAGAACATTACCGCAGATAAATGCCATATTTGATAAAACGCGTTACCAAATTGCAATATTCAATGTGAAAAAGAGCGCCTTACTATTTTTCCTTTTTGATCCGTTTCCCCCGTCCCCTTCGGATCACATGATCCCTTGGGAACGGAGGAAAACGGATCGTTTTTGGTGCAAAAGGGCCAGGTTCGTTTGCACCAATCTCACTTGCGCTAGATGAAGAGCTCGCATTCCTTCCGCACAACGCAAACCTTGCTCAACATCTTGGTAACGGCGGAAAGCGCAGCGGGATTAGGCTCGCGAGCATTCTGCGAGCATACGGAGACGCAACGCATGCAGGAGATGCACGCCTCGCCATCCACCTGCCTTGGATCGTCCTTGTCGATAGCTCGAACAGGGCACAACGCAGCGCAAGCACCGCAGGAGACGCAATCCTCCGTTGCATGGGGCACCATACTGTGGCCTCCAGCTTGCTTATAAGGACGATTGCCGGGAATAGAGGGCTCGGACGCAGCCCCGTCCAGTAGCTTTTGCCGGATTCGCTGCGCAAACTCTGAAAGTTGCGCCACATCCTGCGCATCCGGTCGCCCAGCAGCAAACTGACGAGCAACGGAATGCTCGGCAATGGCAGAAACCGCTGCAACCACCCTAAATCCGGCACGCTTCGCAACGTCTTCCAGCTCAATAAGCGTATCCTCAAACGCGCGGCCCCCGTAAACACAAACCAAAACAGCCCGAGCTCCGTTGCCACGCACCATTCCCAGTCGCTCAACCGCCACAGCTGGAACCCTGCCAGCATATGATGGGACGGAGATAACCGCAACGTCGCCCTTCGCCATCGAGACCCCGTGGAAATCCAACCCGCTATCGGTCAGATCGACGGTAACGATATTCCCATCCAGCGCCCCGGTCACAAGACCAGACACTTTCTCCGTTCCGCCCGTCGGACTAAACACAATTTCGAACATGCTCATCGAACATCCTCCCCTACGCTTGGTAACACACCAAGCCGCCCGCATGCTTAGACAGAGTATACGGCGCGCGGGGACACCCCGGTTTAGCGCAAAGGGGTCAGGTTTGTTTCCACCAACCTGGTGCAGATTAACCTGACCCCTTTGCACCAAACTATGCTGTCTGCCTCATCGATTTGCATAATTTCCGTTACAGATTGCATATATTTACGTGATACCGCTGTGTTCTCCTGAGGTACCCCATCCCGGACCGTGCAAAAAACGGAGTATTCTGCAACGCGCTCGTGCCAACACCGCCGCGAGCGGGCAAAACTGTAGGGCGCTGCATCATTTTGGGTTCCGCTATAACGAGAATGACACACCTTTGCACCGGAAAACGGAAAAGTCTGACTCAAAACGCTCGCTAGGGATATCCGAAGGCCACCGCTGGCGACGTCGAATTGTATGCAGGCAACTCGATCTGCAGAATACTCCAAAAAATGCACGGCGCACCCCATGGGACCCATTGCCGCATGGCTGAAAACGGGCCTTCAGCATCCTCCAGGTGCATTCCTGAGCAAATCACACCGGACCAACGGTCGGATGCGGCGAACTAAGGGCCCCGAGCGTAGTTGCTCGGGGCCCTTAGTTCGCCTCGCTCTAGCGTGCGACGCGTATGTTACTTGCGCTTGCCGCCGCCGTCACCGGGACGGCGGGAGCTGCTGCCGCGCTTGCCACCACGACTATTGCCATAGCTGCCACGATTATCGCGACCGCCGGCACGGCCGCCGCGGGAGCCGGCCTGGTTGCCGCCACGCCCGCCACGATAGCCGCCACGACGCTCCTCGCGGGTATCGTCGTAGTTGCGCCAATCATCGCGACGATCGCGGCTGGCACGCGGGTCACGACGATCGCGCGACTCGTTAGAACGACCAGCGCCGCCGCGGCCGCCATTGCCGCGAGCACCCTCGCGACGCTCGCCGCCGCGGCTACCGCGCTCTCCAAAGCGCTTGCCGCCACGGGACTCACCGCCGCGGGCACCACGCTCACCACGGCCCTCGCCGCCACGGCGCTCATCACGGCCACCGCGCTCGTCATTACGACCGGAGCGACGACGGTCACCCGAACCGCGCTTGCCGCCGCGCGAACCGCGGCCCTCGTCCTCGCGCTCAACACGACGACGGCCGCCACGGTCCTCGTCCTCACGACGACGGCGGTGCGCCTCGCCCTGGAACTGCTTGGCACGGCGCTCGGCACGGTTGCCACGCGCAGGCTGCTCAGCAGTACCAGCACCGCCGCGCTCCTCGGCAGCCACCTCGCGGGCCACGCTCTCAACAGCCTCGTCCACGCGAGCCTGAACGCCTTCGCGCACGCGGGTCTTGCCGCCGCGCTTGGGACGGCTCGGACGCTCGCCGTCGCCGCGACGCTCGTCGCGACCGCGGTTGGAACGACCGGCCACATCGCCGTAGTCATCGCCGTTGCGTTTGCCGTCGCGACGCGCCTGCTCAAGCTTCTTCTTGCTCTTGGACTTGCCGCGCTTGGTCTTCTTCTTCACCTTAAAGGCCGCAGGATCGCGCTCGGGGTCAACCGCGGGCGGATTGGGGCCCACATGCAGGTCGCCGGCCTCGTAGATGTCGGCGGTCTTGTCCATGAGCTTCTCGATCTCGTAGAACTCGTCGACGTCCTGCTCGGTCACAAACGTGATGGCCCAGCCTAGCTCGCCGGCACGGCCCGTACGGCCAATACGGTGGATGTAGTCGGTCGGCTCGGCCGGCACGTCAAAGTTTACGACGTAGCGCACGTCGCTAATGTCGATGCCGCGGGCGAGCACGTCGGTTGCCACCAACACGTCGACGGTACCGTCGCGGAAGGCCGAAAGGGCACGCTCGCGCTGGGCCTGACTGCGGTTGCCGTGAATCGCGGCGGCCTTGATGCCCTTGCGCTCCAGACGACGGCAGCAGCTGTCGGCGCGGTGCTTGGTGCGCATAAAGACGATGGTGCGCTCCGGGCCCTCCTTTTTGAGGAACTCGGGCAGCAGGTTGTTCTTAGCCTCGATGGACACCGGGAACACAAACTGGTCGACGGTGTCGGCGGTCGACGTGGCGGGCGCGATCTCAACGCGAGCCGGGTCGCTCACCAGGTCGGTGATCTCGCCCACGGCCTCCTCGTCGAGCGTCGCCGAGAACAGCAGCGTCTGGCGCTCGGCCGGCGTCTCGCGCACAATACGACGGACGGCGGGTAAAAAGCCCATGTCGAGCATGCGGTCGGCCTCGTCGAGTACCAGCACTTTGACCTCGCCCAGGTGGCAGGCACCCTGCTCGATCAGATCGACCAGACGGCCCGGCGTTGCGACCAGGATGTCGCAACCGTACTTAAGTGCCGCGGTCTGCGGCTTGTAGCTCACGCCGCCCACGACGGTCACGGCAACATGGCCGGTGACGTCGGCGATTTTGCTCGCGACCTCGTCGATTTGCTGGGCAAGCTCGCGCGTAGGGGTGATGACGAGCATCACGGGGCCGCGGCCGTTGCCCTCGGGCTTCTTGGCACCGCGACGGCGGTTGCGGCCACCGCACTCGCGCACGGGTTTGGGAGGAGCGATGTGCTCCAGATTGTTCATGGTCGGCAGCAAAAAGGCGGCCGTCTTGCCGGTGCCGGTCTGAGCGGCGGCAAGCAGGTCGCGGCCTTCGAGCACCACAGGGATCGAGCCGGCCTGCACGGGCGTCGGCGCCGTGTAGCCCAGATTCTCGATAGCACGAAGCATCTCGTCCGAAAGTCCCAGCTCGTCAAAGGCGGGCAGGTTCTCGGTCGCGGACTCGACGGTCTCGGCGGCGCTGGCCTCGTCGGCAGCATCGAAGGCAGCCTGGGTCATGGCCTCGCGGGTCTCGTCCAGAATCTCGGCGTCCGTGACGTCGGATACAGAATTACGCATATGTTGTTGTTCCTTATCTGCACGCGTTATGGGCACGGCATGCGGCCGCGCGAGCGTGCTTGGTAGTGCGCTAATACATACAAAAACAGGTGCGCACAGAGGGGACGTTGCTCAGCACGCTGGCGATCGCTTTGGCAGCCCTATCACGCGCCGTCCAGACGCAGCAGCTCTAAGCGATGGAGCAGATTCGCCGCCGGTTAGTATACCCGCACTCCGTATGCCCTCACGTAAACCACAGATGACGAGGCGGACGGGGCGGGCCTGGCCGATTGTCTCAATCTGAAACAGATGCAGGGCAAAACCGGGTCCAAATGTTACAGAACAAGACAGAGGGGGATTTCCGTCCAGTCCAAACCAAATCTCTCAGTCTTCCTGCAATTTCGAACATGTGGCCTATAATGTTGCTTTGGTTACGCTATATATTGCGCGGCCATTTAATACGTCGCCCACCGGGGGCCATTAATTCCTATCGCCATATTGGCTAGGAAGCAATCAAAGGAGGTATCCGTGGCAGCAGAGACGCCTTGCTCGGTCCTCTATAACGATATTCGCTCGTTCGGCGGTCTTAAACATCTCGAGATCGCCCGAATGCTTATCAATGGAAACTCTTATCTCGGCAGTACCCTGCTCGAGAAATGCTCTTCCAACCGCTCGTATCTCACCCGTTACATCGTCCATCGCAAGCCTGACCAGTGCGCGCCCTCCATCTACAGCGACTTTACCGTCACCACGCTCAACCTTTCCTCGGCAATCTGCAGCAAGCTCGGCGGCGGCGAGTCCGCCTATCGGGCAATCGCCGAGCACTATCGCGGTCCGGCCGCCAACGAAATGATGTCGGCTCTCACCAGCTACAAGCTGGACAGCCGCCTATATGCAAATGCCCTCAATCGCATCGACAACTTTGACGGCAATGCCGTGCGCGAGAAAAGCACGCTTTACCTTATGCTCTTTGTGGCAACGGGGGCGCTCGCCGATCCCGTTCAGGGCGTGGCCACCGTCGAGCGCTTTTGCGACAGCAAGACGGGCGGGCACTTTGGCACCACCGAAACTACCGTCGGACGTGGCTTTATGAGCAGCCTGGAGCAGCCGCGCACCGTCGCCCCCAACCTCGGTCTGCTCAGAACCCATGCCGACAACTGCGCCGACATGCAAATCCATCCCCTCACACGCGATCCGCGCGGCACCGTAATTGGTTCTTTGCCCAAAACCTCGCCCAGCATCACCGATGTGGGCGCCGACGCATCGCGCGAGCATCTTCGCATTTGGCTTGAGGGTGAGCACTGGTACGCCCAGGGCCTTGGATCGACCAACGGCACGGTGCTCGAATCGGGTGCAGGCGGCGGCGATATTGTGATTGAGCCGCCGCGCGACCAACGCGAGCCCGGCAAGATCTATCCCCCAGTGGAAATCGAAAACAGCGACAGGCTCCATCTGGGTCTCTACACGACATTCCTTGTCATTGTGGACTAGCGCGGACGGCGATCGAAAGACGGTCGCCGTCCGTCTTTCGTCTTCTACCTTCTGCGTCGTAAACGACAATGCTCAGCGGTATACGTGGGCAGTGCGGCTATCATGGTACTTTACCGATATCCGCACTGCTCACGTATACGTGCGGCAACCCATGCCAGACAAAGGAACGCCATGGATACTACCGATAGCGCCTATGGCGACAAACTCATCCGTCTCGATACGTTCGATACCGCCGTGGCGGTCGACCCCAGTGCCGAGGACGACGCCAAGCGTCGGTTTATGACGCTTATTCTCCAGACGGCCCACCGCAACAACGGCAACATCGGACACGTGCTGCGCGCGACCAACACGAGCGGCGAGGTCTTTGCCGTCAAGCTACTCAAGGACAACGCCATCCTTTCCGGCCAAGCCCCCGACCGCTCCGCCGAGCAATCGGCCGCTCACTTGGCCAACACCGCCGCGCTATTCGAGGAGTACCGTCATCTTTGTACCGTCTCGCACCTGCGCGGATTTCCGCGCGTCTATGGCTATGGATCGTGCGAGGACGACCCGCTCATCCTCATGGAGTGGGTCGAGGGCACCTCGCTCAAGCAGGCGCTGCCCTTGCTTCCGCACGATGTCTCGGGCGGGCTAACCACCCAGATGGTGGCCGCCGTTGGAAACGCCGTGCTTCGCGCACTCCTGATGACCCAGGGGCTCGTGAATCCGGTCGTCCATCGCGACCTGTCGCCCACCAATATCATGTTCCGTACCACCAGCCGAACGCTCGAGCAACAGATTGCCGATTGCTCCTTTGACCCCTGCCTCATCGACATGGGCTCCGCGACCATGGCCCTCGGCGACGACACGATCACCCGGCGTGCCGACATCTGGCGCTTCGCCACGCCCGCATACGCCGCGCCCGAGATGCTCACGCAGGATATCGAAGGCATCGCGGCCCTTCGCCGCTCGCCCGCGGTCGACGTCTATGCGCTTTCGAGCATTCTGTACCAGCTCTACAGCGGTCGCAAGCCGTTCGATGTGGAGTCGACGGGCGCCGCGGCAACCGGCTCGTTCTACCTCATAAAGACCAAGGCCAAGCCGACACCGCTCGAGCCGCGATGCAGTGACGACGAGACGCTCGTCCAAATCATCATGAAAGGCATCTCGGTCGAGCAGTGCGATCGCCCTACCGAGCAGCAGATGCTCGAGGTGCTCTCGACATACCTCACCGACGCCGAATCCGGGGGCCGCGAGGGCGCGGGCAGTGACGCCGCAATCGACATCGACTCCGGTACGCACCTTAAGGTCGACGTCGCCGGCGAGCGCGCGCGAGAGATTCTGGAGCAGGCCCGGCACGATGCCATGACCCGCCGCCGGTTTATTATCGGTGGCGTCGTTGCAGCCGTTGCGGAGCTCAGCGTCGTTGGGGCGGCGACCCATGGCTTTGGCATCCCCGACTACCTGGACGGCATCCGCGGTTCGCTTGACGACTACACCTGGGATCAGCTGCAGGAGATTTCGCTCAAGATTAAGGCCGCCGAGACCCGTAGCGAGGCACGCGAGATTGCCAAGCGCTATCACCTGCTCGATGCCGATGGGCATATCCCCTATCCGTGTACCAAACGTGTCACGCTCACCAACGGGCTGCAGGTTGGCGCGCAGCTTGTGGGCATCCGCCACGATGAGCTTCTGGACGGGACGGGCAAGGCCGGATTGACGTTTATGTTCGATGCGGGTATTGCCGAGCGCAACGCTGCGGCTGAACCGCCGAGCGCCGGCTGGGCAGATTGCGAGCTGCGGGAATGGCTCAACGGCGACGGCCTTAAGCTGCTGCCCAACGAGTTGCGCGCGCTCATCAAATCTGTCAAAAAGATCTCGAATAACGCTGGCGCCGCCAACAGTGCATCGTGTCTGAGCGAGTTGCCCGCAACCCTTTGGCTGCCCGCCATGGTCGAGTTGTGCGGTACGCAACCGCCCGATTCGTTTGCCAAGGACTATCACTACCTGGCAGACATCTACAACGGCGAGGGCAAGGGGTACCAACTCTTCCGCGAGCTCAAGGTGAGCCCGTATTCCACGAACGAGACGATGGTCCGCCAGTGGAAGGGCAAGGACACCTGCTGGTGGGAGCGCACGGTGAGCCCCGACTCATCGGAGACCGAAGGCACGCTCTACATAAACCGTGTGGGCCACGACGGCGACGTCTTTACGTACGCAACGCCTGCGGACAAGCCAAACAAACGAACCTGTGTGATCCCCGGATTCTGTATCTAGAGAGCGGGCGTCTTGCCGTGACGGGACCCCTCCCCGGCAATTGTCTCGATCTGTAACACTAGCTCGGCAGATACAGGTCTAGATGTTACAGAACGAGACAAACCCCAATCCCGCGAGACAACATCTCAATCTGTAACAGTAAGGGGTCAAAAACCTCTCTAGATGTTACAGATCAAGACATTTGAGTTGACCGCGGACGGTCTGTCTCGATCTGTAACAGTTACTCGACAAAAACGGGTCTAGATGTTACAGATTGAGACATTAGACCGGCTACGGTCCGCCGACCTGGCTATCACCTCGACCAATACCAGAATGTCATACATTTCAATCTCCACTGGACACCCCCAGGGGGTATGGGTGTATAGTATCAGCAGGTTAACAATTCCAACACCGAACCACAGAAAGGAGAAGCCATGGCTCAAGATAAGTTCGACGTGGGTGGCATGACATGCGCCGCCTGCCAGGCGCACGTGGACCGCGCCGTGAGCAAACTCGACGGCGTCCAAAACGTCGCGGTCAACCTGCTCGCCGGTTCCATGATGGTCGACTATGACCCCGCGCAGGTCTCTCCCGACGACATCTGCACCGCCGTCGACCGTGCCGGCTACTCGGCCTCGCCCGTCGATGCGGGCACCGGTGCCGCCGGCTCAAGCGGCAGCTCGCAGGCCAGGTCTGGCGTCACCCATATGGAGTCGCCGACCAAAAAGTTGGAGGCCGCCGCCTCTGCCATGCGCACCCGCCTCATCATCTCGATCGTATTCCTCATCCCACTGTTCTACATAGGCATGGGGCACATGCTCGGCTGGCCGCTGCCCGGCATCTTCACGGACCACATCCACAGCATGACGCTCGCCCTCACCGAGCTCGTCTTGCTCATCCCCATCGTCTATGTCAACGACGCGTACTTTATCAACGGGTTTAAATCGCTCGCGCACGGCGCACCCACCATGGACGCCCTTATTGCCGTGGGCGCCACCGCCTCCATCGCCTGGTCGCTCTACGCCATGTTCATCATGGCCGACCAATTAGCCGCGGGTCAGGTCCACGAGGCCATGATGACGAGCATGGACAATCTGTATTTTGAGAGTGCGGGCACGATCCTGTCGCTCGTTACCGTGGGCAAATACCTCGAGACGCGCAGCAAGTCAAAAACCGGCGGCGCCATCGAGGCGCTCATCGACTTGGCACCCAAGACCGCGACCGTCGTTGCCGACGACGGCACCGAAACCACCGTCGACGTCGACAGTATCCTTCCCGGCCAGGTCCTGCGTGTGCGCCCCGGAGAGTCCATCCCTGTCGATGGCGTGGTGCTCGAGGGCAGCTCGGCCGTGGACGAGAGCGCGCTCACCGGCGAGTCCATCCCCGTGGAAAAGACCGCCGGCGACACCGTCAACGCCGCCACTGTCAACCGCAGCGGCTCGTTTACCTTCCGTGCCACACGCGTGGGCGCCGACACGTCGCTCGCCAAGATTATCCAGCTCGTCGAGGACGCCAACGCCACCAAGGCGCCTATCGCCCGCATGGCCGACAAAGTCGCCGGCGTGTTCGTGCCCGTGGTGTTCGTGATCTCGGCTGTGACCTTTGCGGCGTGGATGGCACTGACCGGCAGCATAAACGAGGCGCTCACCTCCGCCGTGGCCGTGCTGGTGATCAGCTGTCCGTGCGCATTGGGTCTGGCCACGCCCGTCGCCATTATGGTCGGCACCGGCAAGGGCGCCGAGATGGGCATTCTGTTCAAGAGCGCCGAGTCGCTGGAGAATCTGCGCAGCGTGGGCACCGTGGTGCTCGATAAGACGGGAACGGTCACTCGCGGCAAGCCTGCCGTGACCGATATCGTGGTAGCCACGCGCGCCGACGGATCGCCCGCCATGAGCGAAAAGGCGCTGCTCAAGCTGGCCGCCGCGCTGGAGCGATCAAGCGAGCACCCGCTGGCCGAGGCGATTATGGCCGAGTGCGAGACACGCGGGATCGTCGCGCGCATGGTCGAGGACTTTGCGGCCGTGCCCGGACGAGGCGTTACGGCGCGCGAAGGGCAAAACGCCATTGCAGCCGGCAACGTACGCCTGATGGACGAGCTGGGCGTTACCGTGCCCACGGGTCTTGCCGAGCAATTTGCCGCCGAGGGCAAGACGCCGCTGTTCTTTGCCAAGAACGGCGAGCTTGCCGGTACCATCGCCGTGGCCGACGAGGTCAAAGAGACGAGCGCCGGGGCCATCGCCGCACTGCGCTCGCTTGGCGTCGACGTGCGCATGCTCACCGGCGACAACCGCGTGACGGCCGAGGCCATCGCCCGCCGCGTGGGGCTGAGCAGCGAACAGGTCATCGCCGACGTCCTCCCCGCCGACAAGGAACGCCACGTGCGCGAGCTGCAGGATGCGGGCGGCAAGGTCGCCATGGTGGGCGACGGCATCAACGACTCCC
>OLPU01001569.1_pt1 | contig 16859 bp, 14 predicted proteins | sample 1673111 | NCBI WGS metagenome assembly OLPU01 (sample SAMEA3136755, study PRJEB25190) | human gut metagenome | reverse complement strand
GTTCACCTGTAAACCAATCATGTAATGTGTACCAGCCCTCTACCTTACCGGTGCCTTCCAACGTCATATGGTCTGACCCAAATGTTGGCTAAATAAGTTTTCTGATAGTTATCATGAGCATTATAAAACAGCGAGATGATATTACACTTTTTCAATTATGCACTGATGCTTTTTACTTTTCTTGTCATAATTAATTCTCACAAGCAAAATATCACCGGTATAATCTGAAATCGAGGATGGGTATTTTCTGTCTTTAATCTGCTGTATTGCCGTTTGCGCTTTCTGGTTCCATTTCAGTTCAACAACCAATGCAGGATAAGCACTTTTATATTCAGGCTTAGGGATAAAACAAAATATACTTTTTACAGCATTAGTCAGTTCCTGACGGATTTCTTCATTGGGAATATAAGCTCTCTGGGTTCTCTGGTCGTAGGCAAGGTAACCCAGGTGGATCAACAGAGTCAATACATCATCTTTGTCTGCGAAGCTGACCATATCATTCTGAAATTCATTGACATTTACTTCTACAGAGGAACCGGACAGCATTTCTATGATGGATGTCCGCAGACCATCAAAATCCATGTTGATCAGTGGCAGGATTGACAGATAGGTTCCTGTCTGTGACCAGTAGCTTTGAAATGTTCGCATGATTGTCAGATTTACTAACGCATTGGGATTATATACATGGTAATCTCCAAGACGGTAACCATCGTACCACCGCCTCACTTCTGCAAAATCTATCTCATATTTTTCACACAAATCGATTACTTCGTCTTCATTAAAACCGATATATGGTGTCAATGGACCGGCATTAAGCATTGTAAACTGGGTGAAATTATTTAAGGCAGACTGAGTTTTCAATTTCTTTATCGGCAAAATTCCGGTCAGATATGCAAGTGCGATATATTTTGATGCCTCAATTCCTTTAAACATATTTCTGAGAAAATCGATATACATTTCCTGCGCTGCCTGATTATGGGCTTCATCACGGATCAGGACATCCCATTCATCAATGATTACAATAAACTGTTTTCCTAATACAGTATTAATGCGTGCCATTGCTCCATATATAGTGCTGTTTTCCACCAGATTGACTTCAGGATAAGTCTCTCTTAATTCGGAAACAACGATATTCGTGATATATGAAATTAAATTCTCACTGGAACCTGCTGATATACAGCACCATTGTACATCAAAATGAATGACATCATATTTATTTAAATGTTCGTAAAAATCCGGACATTTGCTGATTTCCAGTCCTGAAAACATTTTTTCAGTGTCGCATCCTTTACTGTAATATGCAGTCAGCATATCTACAGTAACAGATTTCCCGAATCTGCGCGGACGACTGTTACATATAAACCTGGCATTTGTGCCCAATACTTTATTTGTATATTCCAATAATCCCGTTTTGTCTATATATACTTCTGAATTGACTGCACACTGAAATGCTGCAGCATTCGGATTTACAAACATACCCATTATCTCACCCTCCCTCTTTATTATTGATAGCTTTTCTGTCTTCTTATACAGCATCTTATAACCTCCTTAATAAATATGTTCAGGAGTTCCTGTCTTTTAGAAAACTCCTGCTAGAAATAAATAGTGAAAATTAAAGCATGACTTTTCTGAAAGAACAGATTCATGATCTGTATATGAATTGAGATTTGGCTGTAACTGTTGAAAATACCGGACAGTTACATAGATTTAGATAATTAGAAAATATGCTTTTGTTTATCATAGCATACCGGAACTTATTGGGCAAGAGACAAAAAAGAATCCAACGCATAAACCTATATGTTTTATGCATCAGACTCTTTTCATTTTTGATAATTATCCTGTCAGGAAAATATAATTATTTTCCACAGCAGTTTTTATATTTCTTTCCTATAAAGTAAAAAACTCGCGTATTGCGTAAAATCTTACCCGTAAAAGAATGTTTGCTGTATAGCATGGGAAGTTTAGTACCTGATACAGTTACAGATGAGTATATCTTGTCTGTAAAGGATGCTGTCAACCACCCTATGATGTAGCACCACTTTAGGTAGCAATACCTATTGGGGATAAAAGGTCGAAGGCGTAAACCGTTACTACGCCTGGGCAGTTACAATCCCATTGCCTTTAGGTAATGGGTAGTTGACAGTTATACAATAGTAAGTCACAAACTCACATATGAAACATATACTAATATCGAGAACTGCAATCTATTATTGTCAGATTCCACGACAACTGCCGGAATGTCCTGTAAAATTACAGTCTGCCGGGCAGACTGTCTAGTCTGACGATATAAGATTTTCCAGAGGTGATACTTTTCTATGCTGTTTAGTCGTCATACCTCAGATGATCCGGAATTATCCGGTACATCCTGTTGTAACAATAACAATCGCTGCAGCTGTGACTGTCAGGGACCTCAGGGGCCGCGCGGTTGTCCTGGTCCTACCGGACCCAGAGGCTGTCCCGGTCCCGTTGGTCCAATGGGACCTCAGGGCCCCCAGGGTGAACCCGGACTTCAAGGCTACCCAGGTCCTGTCGGACCTGTTGGAGCCACTGGCGCTACCGGACCCGTCGGAGCTACCGGAGCCACTGGCGCTGCCGGACCTTCCGGAGCTATCGGACCTACTGGCCCTGCCGGGCCTATCGGACCTACTGGTGCTGCCGGGCCTGCCGGACCTACTGGTGCCACTGGTGCTACCGGACCTGCCGGTACTGTAGCTCCGGCAGCGGCCGTAGCAGATGCCACAGGTCAGACAGATATTGTAACCCAGTTTAATCAGCTTCTCGCAAATCTCCGCACAGCCGGACTTCTTGCAACTTAAACCTCAGGAGGGGCAAATGCTCCTCCTGATTTTCTCAAAAGGTGCTTTAAATTATCTTCCATGATTTCTCTCAGCCTTTGTATGATTGTAAAAAATGAAGAAAAAGTATTGCCGCGTATCCTGAAACCCATGAAAGAAATTGTAGACAAAATTCTTATCTGTGATACCGGTTCTACAGACAGGACCAAAGAAATTATCAGAGAATTTACAGCAGAAGTTTATGATTTTCCATGGAAAAATGATTTTTCTGCTGCCCGGAATTTTATTTCGGAAAAAGTCAGTACTGATTACTGGATGTGGCTGGATGCAGACGACATGATCACTCAGGAAAATCTGTACAGACTAAAACAATTAAAAGAAACACTGAGTCCGAACACAGATATGGTTATGATGGATTATGTCACAGATTTCGATGAATGGAATCATGCTGCATTCTCCTGTTACAGAGAACGCATCTTAAAAACTTCCCGAAATTTCAGATGGCGGGGAAGAGTTCATGAATCCATCATTCCCACCGGGAACATCCTTTATTCTCCCATACAGATTGAACATCGCAAAATAAAACCCTGCTCTTCCTTTCGAAATCTGCACATCTATCAACAGATGATCGAAGAAGGAGAGCCGCTGGAACCCAGAGACTTATTTTATTATGGCCGGGAACTTTTTTATCATAAGCAATACGAGTATGCCATCTGTGTTCTGAAAAAATTTCTGAAAGAGCCGGACGGCTGGATTGAAAACAGACTGGACAGTTGTCTGGTTCTCTCCTATTGTTATCAGGCATCAGGCAATGACCAGTATGCTCTTGAGATACTGTTTCACAGTTTCATGTCAGATATTCCAAGAGCCGAAATATGCTGTGAGATTGGGAAAATATTTTTTATGAAACAGAACTTTTCCATGGCAGCTCACTGGTATCATCAGGCACTTCTTGCACCGGACAACAGCCAAAACGGAGGATTCTATATTCCGGACTGCCATAATTTCATACCATTTCTGCAATTATGTGTATGTCTGGACAAATCCGGAATGCACAAAGAAGCTTTTGAATTTCACCGGAAAGCCAGAACACTGAAACCGGAACATCCTTCTGTTATTCAAAATCAGATCTATTTTCATGAGATTCTGGGATTTTGAAAAAAAATGCCACAGACCGTATTAATCCTTTACAGTCTGTGGCATTACGCTACATATTATATTGTTTTCCCGGCACTATTCTACAGTTACACTCTTAGCCAGATTTCTCGGCTTATCTACATCCAGGCCTTTGGCTACGCTGACATAGTAGCCAAGCAGCTGCAAAGGAATAATTGCCAGTGAAGTTGCAAAGTGTGGATCTGTTTTCGGAATATAAACTGTGAAATCTGCAGTATCTTCTATATTATAATGTCCATATGTGGTAAGTCCCATCAGGTATGCACCGCGGCTCTTACATTCTACCATATTGGAGACTGTTTTCTCATAGAGATGATTCTGCGTGAGAATACCGATCACAAGAGTTCCGTCCTCAATCAGAGAGATTGTGCCATGTTTCAGTTCTCCGGCCGCATAAGCTTCTGTGTGTACATAACTGACTTCTTTCATCTTAAGGCTGCCTTCCATACTGATGGCATAGTCAATACCACGCCCGATAAAGAAAGCATCCCTGGCATTTGCCTGCTTAGCCGCAAACCACTGGATACGCTCTTTGTCATCTTCAATGATCTTGGCAATCTTATCCGGAAGTGTTTTCAGCTCTGCGATCAGCTCCTGATATTTTTCTTCTGTAATCTGTTCTCTGACTTTTCCAAACTGCACTGCCAGTGCATAGGAGGCAATCAGCTGAGTACTGTATGCCTTGGTAGTTGCTACAGAAATTTCCGGTCCCGCCAGAGTGTAAAAAACATTATCCGCTTCTCTGGCAATGGAAGAACCTACCACATTGACAATTCCCAGTGTACGGATACCTCTCTGTTTCGCCTCACGAAGTGCCGCAAGGCTGTCTGCTGTTTCCCCTGACTGGCTGACAATGACCACAAGACCTTCCGGATCTAAAATCGGATTTCTGTATCGGAATTCCGATGCCAGTTCCACACGTACCGGAATCCTTGTCAGATCTTCAATCACATACTGGGCTGCCATTCCCACATGGTAAGCAGAGCCACATGCTACAATATAAATCTGGCTGATCTTTTTGATCTCCTCATCTGTAAGACCTACTTCTGAGAGATCAATACGATCATCTTTGAGTACAGAATTCAAAGTATCCCGAACTGCTTTCGGCTGTTCATGAATTTCTTTTATCATGAAATGTTCAAATCCCGCTTTCTCCGCCGCTTCTGCATCCCATTCAATTGTTTTCGGCTCTTTCTGGATCTCATCACCATCCAGATTGTAGAACGTGATCTCCCCTTTTCTGATACGAGCCATCTCCAGATTTCCAATATAATATACATTTCTGGTGTATTTTAAAATTGCAGGAACATCGGATGCAATGTAAGATTCACCGTTCTCCACCCCAAGGATCATCGGGCTGTCTTTTCTTGCCACATAAATCTCTCCCGGGTAGTCTTTAAACATGATCGCAAGAGCATAGGAACCGCGGATACGGACCATGGCATGGTTGATGGCATCCACTGGAGTATGCTCATATTTCTTGTAATAGTAATCGATGAGCTTCACTGCCACTTCGGTGTCTGTGGAAGAATAGAACTCATAGCCCTTGCGAATAAGCTTATCCTTCAGCTCCTGGTAGTTCTCGATGATTCCGTTGTGGACAGCTACTACATTGCCATCATCACTCATATGGGGATGGGCGTTAATCTCAGAGGGTTCTCCGTGGGTGGCCCATCTGGTATGTCCGATTCCACAGGTACCGGGTACGGATTCTCCATCGTTGGTTTTCTCTGCCAGAACCTTCAGTCTGCCCTTGGCTTTGATGATTTCTGTATTTTTCTCGCCGTCACGGACAGCCATACCTGCTGAGTCATAGCCTCTGTACTCCAGCTTGGAAAGGCCATGGAGCAGAATTGGCGCTGCCTGACTGTTACCTGTATATCCTACAATTCCACACATTTTTTATTCCTCCCTGTCTAAATTGGAGCGTGTTTGTAAAATCATTCCCACAAATTGTGACGCACATCTTGCGGAAAGCATTTTTCAAACATACTCGAGTCAAACCTATCTCGTTATTCATATTCTAATTCTACACCGGATCAGATATTTACGATTTGTCCGATGGAAATATCGGAATTTATTCTATCACGTTGAAGTACAAATAGCAAGAAAAAAGCTCCGGAGTCCTTCAGGATTCCCGGAGCTTACCTGTTTCTTTGGCTTTTGCAAGCAGTTTTTTGTTCTTTTCATTCATTGTTCCGAAGTCTGTAAGTGGACAGAGTACTGCCTCACACTCTCCCATGATCTGCAGGGCCTTTTCAAAGTTTTCATCAGAAATGATCTCAAAAGGCTTCTCTGCCACTACGGTTCCTGCCAATGCGCTGGCCACCTGATAGTCTGCATCATTGGTATGAAGTACTCCTGCTGCAAAGGGGATTCCCAAGCGCTGCAGTCTGCGGTATACAGGGATGCCGCTGCCATTTCCTCCAATGACAAATACCTGTGGTTTACCTGTAGGTGGTTCCATTTCCACACAGCCGAAGGAGGCATTGTAGCTTCCCTTAGTGATTCCGTAGAGTCTGCGGATATATTCGGAAGTGAAAATTTCTTCAGGTGTACCGTATTTTTCTATATATTCTCCGTGTACACAGATCACTTTGTCGGAGATTTTCTGAGCCAGATCCAGTTCATGGAGGGACATGATCACAGTAAGCTGGTTTTCCAGTACCATTTTTTTCAGGATGGTGAGAAGCTCCAGCTTGTGGCGGATGTCCAGGAAGGAAGTGGGTTCATCCAGTACAATGATCTCCGGCTCCTGGCAGATTGCCCTGGCCAGAAGGATCCTCTGACGCTGGCCGTCGCTGATGGCTGTGAAATCCCTGTCCTTCAGATTCCAGGCATGGACGGTCTCCATAGCTGCTCTGACCTTCTCTTTATCTGAGGCAGAAAGAATTCCCAGAGTGCCTGTATAAGGATAACGTCCGGTTGCAACAATATCCTCGCAGGTCATAAGCTCCGGCCGCATGCGTTCCGTGAGAACTACAGCCAGCTTTCTGGATACCTCTTTGTTGGACATGCGGGCCATTTGCTGCTGTTCCAGATAGACAGTACCGCTGATGGTTGCCAGCTGTCTGGTAATACTTTTGAGGATAGTAGATTTGCCGGCACCGTTAGGACCTATGAGTGTAAGGATTTCCCCTTTGTTCAGCTGGATATTGATTTCTCTGATCAGAGGCTTGCCCTCATAACCTACAGTAAGCTGGTCAGTATGAAAAAAATAGGATTTATTTGTATTTTCCATAGTCTTATATCCTCTTCTGTCTGTGAATCATAATGTAAATAACCACCGGTGCGCCGAACACTGCGGTTACGGAGCTGATACTGAGCTCTGTAGGTGCAAATACTGTTCTGGCGATCAGGTCACAGAACAGGCAGAATACTGCACCGCCCATAAAGCATGCAGGGATCACTAACAACGGTTTGGCTGTTTTTAACAGGCTTTTCACAATATGGGGCACTGCGATTCCCACAAAGGAAATAGGACCTGCAAAGGCTGTGACACAGGCAGACAGTACGCTGGAGAGAAGAATCAGTCCAATGCGGAAACGCTTAATATTTACTCCCATATTCTGGGCATAGACTTCCCCCAGCTGATAAGCGCTAATGGGCTTTGACATGAAAAACACGATGATCATGGCCAGGATCACTACTGCCGCCATAACTTTCACATTTCCCCAGGACATACCGGAGAAGCTTCCCAGTGACCAGTTATGGAGATTGACAATATTGGAGTCATCTGCAAAGGTGACCACAAAATCCGTGATGGCAGAACAGATGTATCCGATCATAACACCGCTGATGACCAGCATGGACATATTGTGGACCTTTTTTGCCACCAGCAGGACAAAACCCATGGAGATCATGGAGCCGATAAAGGCTGCAACGATCATGGCTGCAGATCCCATGGAAATGCCTCTGCTAAGGAAAAAGATCATAAGCATTGCCACTACCAGCTTGGCTCCTGAGGAAATTCCCAGTACAAATGGGCCAGCTATAGGGTTATTGAAAAAGGTCTGCAGGAGAAATCCGGATACGGACAGGGCTCCTCCCAGGATGATGACAGCCAGGATCCTGGGCAGACGGATTTCCCATATAATATTGTAAGCGGTATCTGTTCCCTGATGCCTGAATATGATATTCAGGATCTCTCCCACTGACAGGGGGATGCTGCCGGCATTTACGTTCCATATGAAAAGGATCACCAGCAGCACTGCCAGGATAATAAAGGCAAAGCCGTACCGGGCTGTGCGTTTTCTGTCGTTCATAGGTTTTTTACTCCTGCAATTATTTAAGTTTATGCACATAGTTTAATTCATCCAGTGAATCATCCTCTGTGGTGAGGATGGTGTGAATGTCCTCGATCATGGTTCCCAGCCCTGTGGTTTCCTGGAAAAGGTTTTTGCCGGTACACCATACATTGCCGTCCTTTACTGCCTTGAAATCTGCCAGCAGCTCACTTTTTGCCAGCAGCTCACTGATAGAGGTCAGTTCTCCGTCAATGGTGCTGTTGTAGATAATATAATCTGCATCCTTTGCCTTGGCGTAAAATTCTTCCATCTGCATGTTCATAGTGGACAGGGCATTGTCACTTTTACCGGTATCAGGAACATAGGTACCTCCTGCCAGATGGATCATCTCAGATACATAGTCATTGCTTTTGCGCACATTGACTGCACCTGTGGAGTTGATGTAAAAGAAGGCTACGGTTTTGCCGGTGTCTTTGTCATCGGAGGAGAGAACCTTATCCAGCTTGTCTGTCTGCTCCTTGAAGGCTTTTTCTGCCACATCCTCCTTGCCCAGAAGCACTGCGTAAAGCTTCATCCATTCTGTTCTGCCCAGAGGGTGGGGCTCATAGCTGGAGCGCTCTACCATTACAGGGATGCCGAACTGCTCCAGCTTTTCCTGTACTTCTGGATTGTGATGGATCATAGTGGACTCAATAGCCAGATCGCAGCCTTTGTTCAGGATCAGTTCGTAATCCGGGGCATTGTATTTGCCTGCGTAGATCATATGGCCGGCTTCCATGGCATCTTTGGCTTCCTGGATATACCAGCCATTTTCCTTGGTGCCTGAAAGACGGATATTGTCGATGCCGTCAATAGCCCGGAAAAGATCCATGGCTGAGGTTGCTACCAGATAAATATTGTCCAGTGGCTGCTGCAGTACTGTTATGTTTTTGTCCAGTCCCTCAGGGGCTTCTTTGCCCTCTGGTACCAGCAGGTACTGTCCCTCATCCACAATGGTGATCAGTGTATATCCATCGTTATAATAGTCTACACTGAATTCCTGGGCATAGCTGAGCTCCATACTGTGGTCATAAGTCAGGCCCGGGAGCTCTGCCGGGGTCTTGTCCTCTGCTGCAGCCTGTACGGTGAAGGTACAGGCACAGAGCAGAGTAATGGCTGTGAATAGGTATAGTAGATATTTTTTCATAATTATTCTGTATTTCTTGCTTTCGTTTATTTTTGATGATTTTTACTTTTCTGCTTTCTTATCTGCTTCCTTTAATGTAGAGGAATCAAAGTTCAGGGTATAGTCGATCTCATGAGGGGTGCTCATGGCTGTGGTATCGGCAGTTACTGCCAGCTCTGTATCGAAAGCACTTACCGGGATCTCAAAGGTGGAATTGCCGTCCTTGTTTACAGGCTCGTATTTCTGGTCATCCACTATCATATAGTCATAGTTCGGGCTGCTCCATACGATAGTAGCTGTAGCCTTGTCTCCCTCAATCTTGATGGCTGCAGGAGAATCCACAGTGGCTCTGCCGGAACCGCCTGTGAGAGTTACCTCTGCAGTATAGTCTCCGTCCTCAACACCAAGATCTGTTATTTTCTTACCTGCATCCTCTTTTTTAGAATCTTCGGCATCGCTGCTTTCTGCGGAGTCATCCTTTACAGGATCTTTGACGCTGACCTTGTGATCATACCATTTTCCTTTTTCTCCAAGAATGGCAACGTCAAACTCCTCATCAATGGCAGGTACAGGGATATCGAAGCCGTATACTTCTTCTGTCGTTCCGTCACTGTATTTTACAGTATCTGTGGTAGGATCAAGGATTTCGGCTCCGTCTTTGGCAGCATCTTCTGCAGTTCCTGCAAAGAGGTTGACGATCTTTTTGGATACCAGGCTCACATGGATGGTCATTTTGCCGTCTTTTACAGTAAGGGTTCCCTTTTTGTCATTGGCTTCATTTACATGGAACATGCTGCTGTCTGTATCAAACTCAGCTGTGTAAACCCCATCCTCCAGAGCTGCGGAGTCTGCAGTATCCTTGGCATCACTGTCCTTGGTATCTGCGTCTTTGGCATCTGCATCCTTGCTGTCCGCTGCTTCTGTGGTTTCTTTTGTTTCTGCCAGTACAGGGCTGGTACCGATTAAAGCTGCTGACATGGTCAGCGCAGATAAAAATAATACGAATGAACGTCTTTTCATAATAATGTCTTCCTTTCTGTTACCTGTCTGTTACATAAAATGTCTGGGTAAAATGTATCCGTCCCAGACTTTGCCTCAGACTTAATATCTTCTACATAATACATCTGCCCGGAAACTATTGCAAGTATCCGGGCAGATTCTGTTGCCTGTACCAATTATTTGGCAGGCCTGATTTTATTTAATTTGATTATTCAGCATCTGCTTCTTCTGTTGCTGTTTCATCTGCTGCTGCATTATCTGTTGCTGTTCCATCTGCTGCTTCATTTTCTGATGCAGTTTCATCATCTGCTGCTTCAGCGTTCTCATCTGCTGCTGCATTATCTGTTGCTCCCAGGGAGTCGATTGCTGCTTTTGTATGAGCTACATACAGATCTTCTACTGCTGCAATTCTTCCAAGTCCTTCGATCTGGCAGTCAACATTGTCGAAATCTCCGGATGCTACAAACTGGCTCTTCCAGGAATCTTCATCATCGCCGGCCATATCGTTGTTTGCATGGTCACCTGCAACAACCATCAGAGGACGAAGGATTACATTCTTGAATCCTGCTTCTTTTACCTTTTCGATTACTTTATCGCATGCGGTATCTTCCGGTTCACCTTCAACAGTACCGATGAAAGCGTTTGTGAATCCAAGATCATTCATCTGTGTCTGCATCTGGTCGTAGGTTACGTTTGCTGTATGGGAAGTACCATGTCCCATGAATACAAATGCTGTACCAGCATCTGCAGCTGCCTTCATATCATCGAATCCGGCTACCTTGCAGGCTTCATCTGTAATTGCCTGGGCAACTGCTTTCTTGTCATCGTTGATTACGGTAGCGTCATCGCCAACTTCACCAAGCATTGGCTCTGCGATTGCTACAGATTCAAATTTATCTTTGTATCCATCAATTGCTTCTGTCATTTCATCGTACTCAGCACCATGCATCAGATGAGTAGGCTGCACAACCAGGTTCTTAACACCGTTAGCTACTGCACGGTCCAGTGCCTGCTGCATGTTGTCGATTGCTTCGCTATCTCTTGCCTGTACATGGTTGATGATAATCTGTGCTGTGAAAGCTCTTCTTACAGACCAGTCCGGATATGCTGCTGCCAGTGCATCCTCAATACCTTTGACATCTTCTGCACGGCTGTCGTTAAAGGAGGTACCAAAGCTTACTACTAAAAGCTCGTTTTCACCGATTTCATCCTGGTTGCGTGGATCATCTTTGGAAGCATCTCCTATGTCACGGCCGAAGTAGTCAGGATCTGCATTTTCACCTGTTACCAGTTCTTTCTGTGCATCTGTCAGCTTATCCCATGCTTCTTTGGCTGCCTTACAGTCATCATCTGTTGTGTCTGTTCTTTCCTGAACATAGATTTTATCGATCAGTGCGCCAACCTCATCAGCTGCCTTCTGGTCATCTGAAGAAGCATCAGCATCTGCGGAAGCATCATCTGTAGCTTCTGCAGCATCAGCTGCTGTATCATCTGTAGCTTCTGCGTCATCTGTAGCAGCTGCGTCATCGGCGGATTCTTCTGTAGCTGCGTCCTCAGCAAATGCAACTGTGCCGGTAGCTGCTGTCATAGAGCAAGTCATTGATACTGCTAACAATAAGGCTAACATAGATTTTCTTTTCATGGTGTTTATCCTCTTTTAATTTAAATATTTCCGGACGGATGTATGCAAAGAAAAACAGCCGCATCTCTGCAGCTACTACTTTTCTCATTATACACGGTTTGTATCGGATTTCGTAAATACCGGACATAACATAAGTATCCGGCAGGATACGATAAGAACTATGTAAGTCATGAGAACAAAGGTACTGTAAACCGCAGACCTCAAATTCCACGCTAAGGCAGATCTCCTGACTTCGTTCATCGCTACTTCTCCCTTCCCGGTAAACCAGTGGTTCTGAAAAGTAGCTCCCTTACACAGTGACGGTATCGTTCCGGATTCTCACCGGATTCCCTTTTGCACATCCATTAGGATGCAACCTTGACGTTATAACTCTTGCACATATTCAATTCGGATACTTTTTTTTTACCACAAATTTTATAGATTGTCAAGAATAAGACGAAAATTAACGAAAAATATTTCGTATTTATCAGACATTTTCAATCCTGATACAGTAGTTTGAAAAAGCAGGTCCGGTTTCCGGTGTGGCAGGCAGCTCCTACCTGGTCTACTTTTGCCAGGATGGTGTCGTTGTCGCAGTCCAGGGTAAGGGATTTCACATATTGGAGATGTCCGGAGGTCAGGCCTTTGGTCCACAGTTCATTGCGGCTTCTGCTCCAGTAGGTCATTTTTCCTGTTTCCACAGTGGTATTGTAGGCCTCTTCATTCATATAAGCCAGCATTAGTACTTCACCAGTCTCATAGTCCTGTGCGATTACAGGTACCATTCCGTCGCTGTTTAACTTAAAGTCTGCCCAAGTGAAGGTTTTTTCCCCGGACTGCTGTACAGGGGTAATTTTTTTATTCATATATGCCTCCTTTATGCCAGACTTCCCTTTGTGGAAAGTACATCTGTGATACGTGGGTCATAGGAGGTAGCTGCGTCTAATGCTTTGGCGAAGCTTTTGAACATGGCTTCTGCCACATGATGATTGTTGCCACCGCTTAAGACTTTGATGTGCAGGTTCATGCCGCAGGAATAGGAAATAGCATAGAAAAACTCCTTCACCATTTCTGTAGACATATCTCCGATCCGGTCAGCGGTAAACTCTGCATCCCAGGCAAAATAGGGTCTGCCGGACAGGTCAATGGCGCAGAGCACCAGGGATTCATCCATAGGAAGGATGCAGCTTCCGTAGCGTTTTATGCCCTTTTTGTCACCGATTGCCTCTTTTAATGCTGTTCCCAGTACAATTCCGGTGTCCTCAATGGTGTGGTGGTCATCTACCTGCAGATCTCCCTTTACTTTTACGTTCAGGTCAAAAAGTCCGTGTCTGGTAAAGCCGTCCAGCATGTGGTCAAAAAATCCTACGCCTGTCTCAATATGAGAACATCCGGTTCCGTCCAGGCTGATCGTTAATTTAATCTGTGTTTCTTTTGTATTTCTTTCTACCGAAGCTTCTCTGGCCATTGTATGTCTCCTTCTGATTAGTTCTCTTCTTCCTCAAAACGTACTGCAATGGAGTTTGCATGTGCAGTCAGCTGTTCAGATGTTGCAAACTGGACAATATCCTTGTGGATGTCCCTGAGTGCAGCTTTGGAATAATAGACAATGCTGGATTTCTTGATAAAGTCATCTACAGAAAGGGCAGAGAAGAATTTGGCAGTTCCGTTGGTGGGAAGTACGTGGTTTGGTCCTGCAAAATAATCTCCCAGAGGCTCAGAGCTGTATTCTCCGATAAAAATAGCTCCTGCATTCTTAACCTTCATCATATCCTCAAAGGGGTTGGCTGTAACAATCTCCATATGCTCCGGTGCAATTTCATTGGCTGCCTCAATAGCCTCATCCATGTCCTCTGCGATCAGGATGTATCCGAAATTATCCAGGGACTTCTGGATGATCTCTTTTCTGGAGAGAACTTCTACAAAGCCCTTTACCTCCTGGTCAACCTTGTCTGCAAATTCCCGGCTGGTAGTGATCAGGATGGCGCAGGCCAGCTCGTCATGCTCAGCCTGGGAAAGAAGGTCTGCTGCCACATAGCGTGGGTTAGCAGTTTCATCGGCCAATAACAGGATCTCACTTGGACCTGCAATAGAGTCAATGCTTACATAGCCATATACTGCTTTCTTTGCCAAAGCTACGAAAATATTTCCAGGGCCTACGATTTTGTCTACCTTTGGAATGCTTTCTGTACCATAAGCCAGAGCTCCCACTGCCTGGGCTCCTCCAACCTTGTAGATTTCATCTGCTCCGGCCTCTCTTGCTGCTACCAGTGTGGAAGCATATACTTTGCCGTCCTTTCCCGGAGGGGTGGTCATTACAATATGGGGTACTCCTGCAACCTTGGCAGGCACAATATTCATAAGTACAGAGGAAGGATAAACTGCCTTTCCGCCTGGAACATAGACACCTACGCGGTTTAAGGGAGTTACCTTCTGTCCCAGCATGGTTCCGTTTGTGGTACTTGTAAACCAGCTGTTCTGGATCTGTTTTTCATGGTAGGTACGGATATTTACCAGTGCCTTGCGGATCACATCCAGAAGTGCAGGATCAATGGTGTCATAAGCTTCCTTGATCTCTTCTTCTGTAACGCGGATGGTGTCCTTATTGATTTCTACCTTGTCAAACTGCTTTGTATAGGCGAAAAGGGCTTCGTCCCCTTCACTTTTTACCTTTGCCAGAATTTCTGCTACTGCAGATTCAAATTTTCCGTAATTATTAGGGCTTCTTTTCAGCAGATTTCCCAGAATATCTCTGGTAGATTCTTTGGTTAATGTTACTTTACGCATTTTTATTTTCCTCCTGCAGGACTTTACGCAAGTCGTGGATCAGCTTGCGGATTCTCTCATTTTCCATTTTCATGCTTACCTGGTTTACTACCATTCTGGCTGACAGAGGGCATACCTCCTCCAATACCTTCAGGCCGTTTTCCCTGAGGGTGCTTCCTGTCTCTACAATGTCTACGATCACTTCGGACAGGCCTACGATAGGTGCCAACTCAATAGAACCATTTAATTTGATAATGTCTACCGTCTGGTGCTTCTTATTATAGAAGTAATCCTTGGCAATGTTTGGGTATTTGGTTGCCACACGGATCAGCTGGTTATTCTCCAGTACCTCTCTGGCGCTTTCCGGACCGCAGACACACATTCTGCATTTGCCAAAGCCCAGATCCATAACTTCATACAGCTTGCGGCCTTCCTCCAGAAGGGTATCCTTTCCCACAATTCCGATGTCAGCTGCACCGTACTCTACATAGGTAGGTACATCCGGACCCTTAGCCAGGAAAAATTTCATTTTCAGTTCTTCGTTTACAAAGATCAGCTTACGGGTATCCTTGTCCCGGATCTCCTCACAGGTAATTCCGGCTTTTTCAAGTACATCCATTGTTTTATTGGCAAGTCTGCCCTTTGTAAGGGCAAATGTCAGGTATCTCATTTATCTGGCCTCCTTTTTCAAGCGTAATGCCACGCTGTGTCCCTCTGCACGGAGCTTCTGGGCTTTTGCAATGGCTTCGGTCCGGTCTGCCGGTCCATATTGGATCACTGACCGTTTTTCTTCTTTTTCGGAAATGATCTTCTGGCTGGAAAGAGCCAGAAGCAGGTTGTCTACCTCAATGGCAAAGCCAATGGATGCGGCAGGTTTTCCAAAATGCTTCATTAGCCCGTTGTAACGTCCGCCTTTGATCATAGGTTCTCCGGTTCCATAGGTATAGGCCTGGAAAATAATACCTGTATAATACTGATACTTGCTCAGCATGCCGAAATCAAAGGAAACATATTTTTCATATCCGTAAATCTTCAGGATTTCATAAATCTCACGGAGTCTGGCTACTGCCTCCAGAGCCCTTGCATTGTTGGTCAGCTTTCTGGCTTTTTCCAGAACCTCTGTGGAACCAAACATCTGTGGGATCTCCACAAAAGCTTTTGCTATGCCTTCCTTTAATTTCTGTTCTTCTACAAACTCCTCCACACCAAAGGCATTTTTCTGGGAGATCAGGGAGCGGAGACGTTCCTCAGCCTCTGCATTAAGCTCTGCCTCCTTCAGAAGGGATTTGAAATAATCCACCTGTCCCACACTGATCTGAAACTCAGTCAGACCTGCAGCCAGCAAGCACTCCACTGTCATTGCCAGAAGCTCTGCATCTGCATCTGCAGATTCGTCACCAATACGCTCCACACCCATCTGGGTGGTTTCCTTTAATCTGCCTCTGTAGCTGGAATTATTAATAAAGGTATTGCCTGTATAGCACAAACTTACCGGCTCCTGGTCCGGTGAAAAGTAAGTGGCACAGGCTCTGGATACGGAAGGGGTAAAGTCCGGTCTCAGCACCAGGGTATTGCCCTCCCTGTCAAAAAATTTATACAGCTCTCTGGATGGAATAGTTCCCACCTCCCGGCTGAAAACTTCAAAATATTCAAAGGTAGGTGTCTCTATATCTTCGTAGCCATACTGATGGAAAACACGGTGGATTCTCTCCTGTACCTTCCTCTTCTGGCTGCATTCGCCATTGTAAATATCCCTTACACCCTCTGGTGTATGAAAAATACGCTCCATTGCGTGGTCCTCCTTGCCTTCCATTCTACTTTAGTATGCTACCATGTTACTACGATGATGCATAAACTAGATAAAATTATACTGGTTTATTCTGAAAATGTCAATCCTGTATTTTGTTATTATTATTGTTACTGTTTATTGTTACTGTGAACGGAGTGAACAGTAACATCAGTCTCTGTGATCCAGATCTTTCTGCAGACCCTCCAGATAGGGAACCAGAAATCCCCCTCTTTTTTCCAGATAATATTCTGGAGATAATTCTTCTCTGCGGAAGCTTTTCCTGCCCCCATCCTCCATCCTC
>OLPU01001552.1_pt1 | contig 16949 bp, 18 predicted proteins | sample 1673111 | NCBI WGS metagenome assembly OLPU01 (sample SAMEA3136755, study PRJEB25190) | human gut metagenome | reverse complement strand
AGATATGTTTCAAACCGTAGGAAGTTTTTCTATCGTTGAAGGATTTAATGGGAATCAGGTTAAAAGTAATCCAGTCATACAAAATATCATGTTCTCTTTTGGTTAGTTCCACAATAACACCTCCCTTCTAACAGGGAGTATATCACAACACAGAAAGGAAGTGGAATATATGTCAGAAGAACAGAAGAAGATCATCAAAGACCTTGCAGATAAGTTACCATCCATGACAGAGCGTGAGCGTGGTTATCTGGAAGGAACGATTGCAACAGCAGCCGCAATGAGTAAGAAAGATGAAAAGAAAGAAGGTGGCGAATAATGACTACTGCATTAATCCCCATCAATTATGATGGGGAGCAACCAACAGTGTCAGCCAGAGCCTTACATACAGGGTTAGGTATTAGAAGTAATTTCACAACATAGTTTGACCGTATGTGTGAATATGGATTTACTGAAGTGGATTACAAAAAGTGCTTTCCAAATTTGGAAAGCGGTTGTAATGGTGGACAAAACAGAGTAGATTACCTGATTTCTGTAGATATGGCTAAACAGATTTGCATGCTTCAGAGATCGCCAGAGGGAAAGCAGATCCGTCAGTATTTCATCGACCTCGAAAAAGCATGGGATACTGGTACATCAGTAACAGCGGATGAGGTAAAGAAATTTAAGCTGAAGCAGTTTGCAGTAATGGTAAAAGATTTTGCTAAGAAAGATGATCTTATGGATTTTTTCGAGGGTGTTGCCGAATTAGTGGGTACGGAACAGAACGATTCGATGAATGCTGCAACCGTAGATATGGTAACCCCTACAGCTATTTAGATAAAGCAATCAGCCGGGGGAAGTTAGACGCTACTGTTAGAACAGTTCTGAAACAGGACAACGAAGATAAACAGTGGGATTTATACTGTGCAATCACAGCAAACCCACTTGCTGATGATGTTGGAAATTTTGAAGAATTTAAACAGCGGTTTATGAGTACAGCACCGAAAGGTAATAACACTGAACAAACTGAACCAACAATGAACAACGCACAGATTAAGTTACAGGTGGAAAAAGCAAATAAAATTCTGAATGGATTCGTGCCACCGTTGAAAGGGGGTGGCTAATCGTTGGATATTTTCTCGTTGGTCGGAAAAATAACGATCAATTACGCTGATGCAGTGAACAACATTGAAAAGGTTTCAAAGTCTGCAAAGGACACCGCTGAAACACTGGAAAATGTTGACAAAAAGGCAGATAGTGCAGGTGACTCAGTAGAAGATGCCGGACAAGCTGCCAAAAATGCAGACAGTGGATTTACAACATGGAAAGCCACGCTTGCGAATTTAGCATCTACAGCAATCACAAAAGTAATTTCAGGATGTACACAGTTAGCTGAAAAAATGGCAGATGTGACAAAATCAGCGGTTGGTCACTATGCAGAATATGAACAGTTAGTTGGTGGTGTTGAAACACTATTCAAAGACAGTTCCGGTAAACTGATTGATTATGCTGAAAAGGCATATAAGACAGCCGGGGTGAGTTCAAATCAGTACATGAATACAGCAACGTCATTTGCTGCTTCACTGATTCAGGGTCTTGGCGGTGATACTGCAAAAGCGGTTGAACTGACCAACCTTGCTATCACTGATATGTCAGATAATGCTAACAAGATGGGTACTGACATAGGTTCTATACAGGACGCTTATCAGGGTTTTGCAAAGCAAAATTACACGATGTTGGATAACCTGAAACTCGGTTATGGTGGTACACAGTCTGAAATGATCAGATTGATAAATGATTCAGGTGTACTTGGTGAAAAGATTGAAAGTTTGGATAACGTAACGTTCGACCAAATGATTGAAGCTATTCACAAGATTCAGGATAACTTAGGTATAACCGGAACAACAGCACTTGAAGCAGGTACTACAATATCAGGTTCATGGAGTTCAGTACAGGCATTGTTTGAAAATATCCTTACAAAAGTAGGTTCAAAACTTGCACCTACTGTTATGGGATTTTTACAGCAGTTGTCAGACTGGATGGAAACCATTGATTGGGATGCGTTTGCAACGTCTGTCGGTGATGCCCTACAAAGGGTATTTGACTGGATTCAAAAGATTGATTTTACAACATTCTTTGAAAAAGGAATGGATGGTGTTGAAAACTTCCTTGAAAAACTAGGGGGTCTTATTGAAGATGTGCCTAAGATTATCCAAACGTTCAAGGATTGGTCACCACTGATAGCCGGAGTTGCTGCCGGATTCGTAACCTTAAAGGTTGCTATGGCAATATCATCACTGATTAGTGCAGTGAGTACAGCAATTGGAATTTTAACAGGTGTGGAAGAAACTGCAACAGTAGCACAAACCGGATTGAATACAGCCATGCTTGCAAATCCCGCTGTATTTATTATATCAATTATAGCCGGACTTGTGGTTGCCTTGATCACATTGTGGAACACCAATGATGGATTCAGAGAAGCAGTCACAAATGCTTGGGAATCTGTAAAAGAAGCAGTAAGTACTGCCATTGAAGCAATCAAAGGATTCTTCACAGGTTTAGTTGATTCAATCAAACAGGCTTGGGAGAACATCAAAACGGCAATATCTGAAAAGATAGATATCATAAAAGAAACAGTAACCAATGTGTTTACTGCAATAGCTGATACTGTAAGTGCAGTGTGGGAAACAATCAAGAATGCAGTGCAGGTTGCTATCATGTTTATTGGTGAAATCATCAGTGCTGCATTTCAGATCATCACAATGCCTTGGATGTTTATATGGGAAAACTGCAAGGAATATATCATTGCAGCTTGGGAGTTTATCAAGAACGCTGTATCAACAGCACTTGATGCAATTTCAACTACCGTCAGCAATATTTGGAATGCTATTGTTGGATTCCTGACCCCAATTTTGGAAGGCATTAAGAATACATTTACAACTGTATGGAATGCGATAAAATCAACCATTTCTACAGCGCTGAACGCAATTCAGACTACGATTTCAAGTATACTGAACAGCATTAAATCAACCTTTACAAGTGTTTGGAACAGTATCAAGTCAACGGTATCTAATGTGATCAACGGTGTGAAGTCCACTATTTCAAGTGGTCTGAATGCTGCTAAATCAACGGTGAGCGGTGTACTGAATAGCATTAAGGCGGCTTTTTCAAATGTGTGGAATGGGTGCAAATCTGTTGTATCGAATGCGATTAATCACATAAAATCAATCATGCATTTTTCGTGGTCATTGCCAAAACTCAAATTACCACATATTTCAATTAGCGGCTCTTTCAGCCTGACACCGCCAAGTGTACCGCACTTTGGTATTGAATGGTATAAGAAAGCAATGGATGACGGCATGGTTATGAATCAGCCGACCGTGTTTGGTTACAATGCTAAAACAGGTCAGCTTATGGCTGGCGGTGAAGCTGGAAGCGAAACAGTTGTTGGTACACAGAATCTGATGAACATGATCAAAACAGCAGTTAGTGAGTCTAGTGAAAGTAATGACCATACAGATGAAGTATTAGAAGCAATCTACTATTGGTTATCCAATGGTGGGTTGGAGAAACTGCTTATTGATATTTTGACACAGAAAGTAAAACTTAGGTGGGAAAACAGAGAAATTGCAAGGTTGGTGAAAGAGTATGCTTGAGGAATTAACATTTTGTAATCATAAAGGTGAAAAATTACAGACTGGAATAGGTGGCATCTTTGCCAACAGTAACGATCTGAGAGATTATGACTGGGACTATACAACACAGTCAGGTAAAATCACAGGATTCAGTAAAGGGATAGTCAAAAAGACTATCCCTTTACTATTTATTGGAAAAACCGAAGCTGATGGTGTGAAAATCAAGAATCAGCTTTTAGATCTTGCAGAAAAAGATATTATAGAGAAATCACCGGGTAAGATTATTATCGGTGATTATTACATGACAGGTTACGTGATCGGGAGTAAAAAGAGTGACTATCTACTTAGTAGACGATACCTGAACAATGAACTGACGTGGGTGACAGAAAAACCGTACTGGATAAAAGAATCTGTATATACCTACAGCCGGATCACAAGCAGTGATACAGATTATGAGTATTTAGATTTCCCATATGATTTTCCATACGATTACTGTCCCGGAAACACAGCAATGTATCTTGAAAATAAAGAGATTACTCCGGCAGATTTCAAGGCGGTGATCATGGGTCCTTGTACAAATCCGGTGTTTGCTATTGCCGGGAATAATTACAAGATTGTCACTGATATATCCAGCTATGAGTATGTCGTACTGAATACGGAGAAGAGGACAGTGTACAAAGTATCAAGAACAGGTCTTGTGACCAATATCTGGAACAGCTTGGAAAAGGAATATGACAATTTCGCACAGATACCATCCGGTATGCAGGCAGTACAGTATGATCAGAGTTACAACCTACAGATTACACTCTATCAGAAAAGGAGTGAACCGAAATGGACTTGATTATAACTAACCCTCAGTGGGAAGAAAAAGGATATCTTGAGTGCGATTCCGTTGATATCGAAAATGGAGATCAGAACGATTTTGAGATTCAGTTGAAAAAATCGGAATACAATGCTGAAATCCATCGTGATGGCAGTCTGATTTACGTCCCCGACACTGAATGGGGTGGAATCATCAAGACAATTCACCCGTCAGGGGATACGTTATACTTAGGCGGTCCCACATGGCGTGGGAGACTGGAAAAGTCAATCGTACAGCCTGACTCTGGAAAAGACTATTACACAGTATCAGGGGATGCCAACACAGTCATCGGCACGATCCTGAAAAGACAGGGACTCACAGAATTATTTCAGGCATCTTCAAAATCAAGTGGAATACAGATATCATCCTACAACTTTCCACGTTACTACAGTGTGTATACAGGATTGCAAACGATGCTTGATAAAGTCGGGGCAAAGCTTAAGATCGCATATCGCAGAGGTAAGGCGAATGGTGTTGGGTATGTAGAAGTCAGTGCTGTCAAAGTGACAGACTATTCCGCTCAGATCGAGATCAACAACGATATGGAAATCTCATACAACATTAAAGTGAACAAGTTCACACCAAACCACCTGATCTGCCTTGGTCGGGGTGAATTGAAAGATAGAACGGTCTTACATTTTTACGCTGACGGTAAAGGTAAGATTGTTGATAAGCAGGTATTCACGGGACTTGATGAAATTGTAGAAGTCTACGAACTCAGCAATGAGGAAGATAATGATAAACTGGAATCTGATGCAAAAAAAAAGTTTAAAGAACTATTGCAAGACGGCACCACCACAAGGGCAACTCTTGATACAGACCGAATTAATATAGATATTGGTGATATCGTAGGTGGTCGGGAACGTATTACTGGTGTAACAGTACAGTCATCAGTAGTTAGGAAGATTCTGAAAATCTCTGATGGAGAGATTTCAGTTGAGTATAAATTGAAAGGAGAATGATGCATGTTATTTTTGACAGATGGGTACAAAGGTGAAGCACATGTCAGAGCAGACCATATCGGATACTATAACCTAGGCATGGTCGGCTATGATAATGGTTACTTTCCAAGTGATTATGTTGGCAGCTTTGAAACTGAGATACTGAGTAGCAACAAAGTGAGAATTAAACAGGGCGTTGGACTGATCGGTGGTCGAAGATTCGCCATTGATTCCTATGAGGATGTAACAATTGAAAATGGAGCAACAGGAGAAAAGAGAATTGATGTGATCTATTTTGTTCATACACAGGCAGATGATGGAAAAGAGAGCATTGCATTGGAAGTGGTAAAAGGTACACCTACATCCGGCACACCGTCATATACGGATTCCGGTTCTTCTGGTCCGATACCAAACATAGCACAGAAATATTACGCTACAGCATTCCTTGTGTATCTTGAGGGTGTGAATATCACTAAAGTTGAGATGAGTCCAACATTTCGAAATCTCCGCAGCATCCGAAATGTGTATGAATATGCCGTTTATTATGTCAATGACTTCAAGAAATCTATCGAATCATTAAAACAGTCAGCATCAGATCTGAAATCCCTTGTGGACGGAGCGGTGAAGTCATGGGATCCGGTGCTCTATAGTTGCGAAAGTAATGGTGTAAATGATACAGAGTATTATGCAGGAGGATATGCTGTCAGAAAGGCAACACGAAAGATTATTGCAAAGCGTTGCTTCCTAGACATCTGGTTAACGATCAACGCCCTTGGGAATATTGGGACTGGGGAACGGATTATGAGAATTAGATCCGCAGCATCAGCAGATATTCCGACATCAGGTGCAGGCATCTATTCCGCAGCTATTGGATATGTAAGTGGTATGGTGCAGTCAGGTCAGAGAATTACCGCAAGCGTTGCGCCGGGATCACAGTATATTTCCTTGTTCCTCAACGAAGGATTCCTCAAGGCAAAAGACATTACCAGTGATTTTCAGATCAGATTGTCGCTGTCGTATGACATGCAGTAAGGAGTGATTACATGACAACAGAAGAAATCAGTGCAGTATTAAAAAATTTAAAGCTTAATATATCAGCAGATAAGGTGATCGTGGTTGATCCAGAGACAAGAACAATGACGATTCCTGAATCAGTAGAAAGGCTGGGTACACAGTCTGATGAAAAAACTGAACGAAAGTATTTTATCTGCCCGAAAATTGTTGGAGATGATTTTGACCTGTCAGTAGCAAAAATCTATGTGAACTATCAGAATGCATCTGGAAGCATCGATGGAAAAGACAGACATCCAGTGAATGATGTACAGGTGTCAGGAGATTACATCTTTTTTTCATGGGTTCTTGATAGAAAAGTTACTTTGTACAACGGGACAGTCAGATTTTCAATGTGTGCGACTTCTGCTGATACAGGAGACAAGAGAGAATGGAATACTACTATTGCAGAGGGAAAAGTACTGGAAGGGTTGGAGCTTGTCACAGCAGAGGAACAGGAGACAAGAGGTTCTGAATACATCCAGATTCTCACATCCGATGCAACGGCGGTCGCTGGAAACATTGAACAGGGAAAGACAGCTTATATTGCTGGTGAAAGAGTAGAAGGTACACTCCCAGTCAACGACACAATGACTGTAGCATCTGGTACGGTCAGTTATGCGACTGCTAAGATTCTGGGTTCTGATTATCCCATTTTTCGGATTGCGTCAGCATTTGAACCTAAAAATGATGCAAAAAAGATGATATTTGATGGAAAGAGAACATTGGAAGCGAATGCTCTTGGTTATCAGTTTGGAGATGCAAAACCGGAGCATGTACTGAAAGGTAAGACGTTCTCATCTAATAACGGGCTGAAAGTAACAGGAACAATGGAACCGTTTGAGGGGAAACATGGAGCAAGTGGAATTGTGACGGGGAAGGGAACTAATCTTGTAGTGATTGATACCGGATTAGATAGTGTGGATATATTCGTCTTATATTACGCTTCTTTTCCAGCGACTAATAGACTTCTGTTTGTATTCAAAAACTTTGAAACGGATGAAGAGTTCAACTTTGGGGCAAGCCCTGGATCATATATGACCTCATTAGTCAATAATACCGCCAATAATCTGGGAGAATTGTCGGTTAGCGGTGGAACAGTAACATATAATCCGGGTTCAAATTCGTTTGCAGGTCTAGCAAGCGGAGCAACTTATAACTGGATTGCAGTAGGACAATAGAGGAAGGGGTAAGATAATGGCAAATATTAAGCCGTATTTGGACAATATCGCAAATGCTGAATATGGGGAAGATGTAAGAGGGTCCCTGATCAACGCATTGATTAAAGTTAATGATGATAATGACTCTTACAATGATTTGAAAGAAGAAGTAATTGCTGCAAGAGATGACATCAATGATCAGGTAGATCAGTTTGATGAGAAGATGGAAGCTGCATCTGAAATATCAAAGAAACTTGAAGAGGATACAGCGTCAGGCAATCAGACTCATTCAGATCTGACAAATTCAATTACCATAGCACAGAATGAGAGAAGCAAATTAGAATCTGCTTATGAGAATGTTGGAAAGGTTGTAGAATCGGCAAATAAGAAAAAGGATGCTCTTGACGCATCTATATCCTCAGCTAATACAGCGAAGGCAAATCTTGATGACTCTGTGACTACAGCAACCACAACAAAGAAGAGTCTTGATGAAACCATTCAGACAAGTGAACAGAGGAAGAAAAATCTTGATTCTTCTGTAACATCCGCTAATAAGATTTTTTCTAATCTTAATGATGCAATCACAAGTGCTAATAATGCAAAAAGTAATCTGACTCAGGTAACTGATTCCGCAGATAGTGCTAAGACTGCTCTGAGTGAAGTTATAGACAGTGCAACAGCTACTAAGTCAATCATGGATGCATCGGTAAAATCTGCAACCACAGCTAATACAAACCTCAGTGAGAGTATTAAAAATGCGATTACAGCAAAAAATACGCTGCAAGGGGTAATAGATTCAGCGAGTGAAATTAAAGGACAGTTGGATAGTTCCAACGCTACAGCAGTAACATCAAAGAAAAATCTTGATGCATCTGTTGCTACAGCTAACAATGTATTACAGTCACTAAGTGCGGAAAACGCAAGTGCTGCAAGTAATATTGATGAACTGAAAAGTGAAAACTTTAATAGTCAAGAAATTCTTTCAGGTGTGGCAGATATTCGTGCCTATTTGGGTATCACTGCTGATGATATTGTTGGTATTCAGGTCGATTACAAAAATAAAACATTCAAAAGACTTGCCGTAGCAGCCAACCTTTCAAAAGGTTCTGATTTTGACAAGTTCACAATGTTTGGTGGTCGTAAACGCTGTAATGTTGCTGATGATGGTTCTATCGTGGCATGGTACGGTGATGCAGATTATAAAGAAGATGGTTCAATGGGTCAGGTTATGGTATATCAGCCAAAGTTCTATTATTTGGTGTGTCCTGTAGAGTATGACCCTATTGATACAGGTATTGGTTACCACTTAAGAAAGGCAAACTATTATGTGTCAGAAAAGCCACGTGCAGGTTTCAGACTTCACCCGGCATTCTACGATGCATCAGGAAATGAAATTGATTATTTCCTTACAAGTGCTTACGAAGGTAGTATTTACGATGCATCAGCAAGTGCATATCTGTTGAATGATGAACAGGTTATGAACACTGGTGAAGATAAGTTTTCATCAATCGCAGGTGCAAGACCTGCATCCGGTTCTTCACAGAACCTTACAAGACCGAATATTGAAGCAATGGCGCAGAATCGTGGAACAAACTGGCATGGTGATCTGATTAAACAGGTATCTGCTGAACAGATGCTTATGATCGTTGAAATGGGTGTGATGAACTTACAGACCGCTATTGCACAGGGTATTGTTTCCTTACATTGGACTACAGGAAGTGACACAACAAGTTCATATGCAGCTGCAACCGGAAGTACAGCAAGCCTTGGAAATGGTACAGGTAGGGCAGAGAAAACAACCACTTATGAGGGTGGTGTTGCTAAAGAATACACTGTTGACGGTAAGACTTCTGTATGTTGGAGAGGTAAAGAAAACTTTTGGGGCAACCTTTGGAAATTTGTCTATGGTATCAATATTTGGGGCAACGGAAAAATGGGCGGTGGTCAGCCTTATATTTGTTCTGATTTCAGTTTTGCAGAATCAAAGAACAGTGGAAACTATGAACCTGCCGGATTTATAGTAACAAACGCAAACGGTTATATATCAGCAATGGGATATTCAACAGCTTGTGACTGGTTGTTTATTGCGTCAGAATGCCTTGGTAACAGTTCATTACCTGTTGGTGATTACACATATGTCACTACCAACTTGAACGATTACCGTATTGCTCTATTGGGCGGTAGTTGGGATAGTTGGGGTAGTGCGGGCGGTTTCTATTGGGTTCTGGATTTCGGTGTTGGTTATCGTGCTCGGAATGTCGGGGGTCGCTTGGTATATATTCCAACACGTGATTCTGCTACTTATACCGCTGCAATCGAAGCATGGAAGCAGAAAATGGCAGCTTAAAATGTAACTTAAAAATCAAATATAAGGTTGAAAGAATCTCTGATATTGTTTGTTATTACCTGTAATGAACACCATGAAAAACAAATATATTGCTCAATTAGGCAGTAATTGGAATAATTGGGATAATGCAGGCAGTTTCTATTGGAATCTGAATAACAGTGTTGGTAATCGTAATCGGAATATCAGGGGTCACTTAATAATTGCAAAATATAGCCGGATGGAAACATCCGGCTATTTCTATAAATTGTGTGTATTCTTTCAACCGTGCCACTCGGCAAAACATATAAATAAGCGGTGCAAGACAACCCTTTAAGGGAATACCGCTTTACTTATCACAAAATAAGGAAAGGTCAACCGTATTTACCGGGCAGTAATGCCGACTGAAATTCGGATAATGCAAATACCAAGGAATGAAACGCTATGATCACTTATATGAAAAGATTTATGACCTTGAAAATTTAAGAAAAGCACACCAACACGCAAAGAAAGGAAAAGGTTGGTACAAAGAGGTTCAGGAGATTGACAAAGATCCTGACAAGTACCTGAAACAGATTCAGGAAATGCTTATCAACCACACTTACAAAACATCTGACTATGAGGTGTTTTATAAACAGGACGGTAAGAAGTTAAGGAAAATTTACAAACTGCCTTATTTCCCTGACAGAATTTGTCAGTGGGCTATCTTACAGGTTATTGAACCTTGTATCATCAATAACTTAACTGCTGACACCTATTCAGCAATACCAAACAGAGGTATACACAAGGGTCTGACAAAATTACAATCTGCAATGTGGAATGACCCGGAAGAATGCAGATATTGCTTAAAATTGGACGCAAGACACTATTATCAGTCAATCAACCACGATCTTCTGAAAGAGAAGTATTCAAGAATGTTCAATGATAATGAACTATTGTGGTTGTTAAATGAAATCATTGACAGTATTGAAACAGCAGAGATTGAGGACTTAGCAGCAATCTATCTGTTGGAAGAAGATATTGACCCTGAAACTGGTATACCGATAGGCAACTACTTGTCACAGTATTCAGGTAACTATTATTTTTCAAGTTTTGATCACTGGATAAAAGAACAGAAGCACGTTAAATACTACTTCCGTTATATGGATGATATGGTTATCTTTGGCAAGACAAAAGAAGAACTGTTTGCCTTGAAGAAAGAGATTGATATTTATTTCAGGAATGAACTGAAATTGAACATAAAAGAAAACTGGCAGGTGTTCCCATCGTACATAAGAGGTGTTGACTTCTTAGGGTACAGAACATTTTACAAGTATACATTACTTAGAAAAAGCACCTGTTTGGAAATGGAAAAGAAAATGACCGCTATCAGGAACAAAGTGGAAGCCGGGAACATGATGAACTATTCAGAGTGGTGTTCAATCAATTCTTACAAAGGTTGGTTGAAATATGCTGATACCTTCCGGCTATATCAAAAGTATGTTGTACCGCTGTTACCTTATGCGGATGATTATTATATACGCAACATAAAACCAAACACAAAGAAAGGATTGAATGCAGCATGATTGATTATGGAAAACAGAAAAGTACAGTCAGACCGGAAGAACTGGAACTGACGGAAACAAAAGTATTTGTCAGTTCCAATATCACAGAAGTGAATGAAGATGAAACTGACGGACAGCCGGGATTTACCGGATATGAATTTGACCTTATCGAGTATGACAAGGACGAATACATTAAAATTCAGGCAGAAAAGAATGCTGATCTTGAAAATGAAATTACACAGGCACAGATTGCTATGTGTGAAATCTATGAAATGATGGGATAAGAAAGAAGGTGTGAAGTATGGCAAAGATTTATGCATCACTAATCATTAAAGGTGTTAAAACACTGGACGATGTACCGGACAGACTGAAAGAAGCTGTCAAGGCTATTTTAGATGGTGATAACTGATGATACGTCAGTTGATCATAAAAATTCTATTCAGAAAGGATGTGCAGACTATGGCAATTATCTATGCAACCCTGATCATTAAGGGTAAGAAAACATTTGCTGATGTTCCTGATCGTATCAAGGACAAAGTAAAGGAAGTTTTGGTTGATCTTGATTGTCCTGAATTAGCAGAATAATCAACAGACAAGGAAATTATCACATACACAGAAACAACCGCCATATGACGATTATATAACGTCAGAAGCGGTTGTTTTTGCGTACAGAAAGGACAACAGACCATTGGAACAGTTTATTTATTCAACATACACGATTGTGTTACCGATCATTGTCACTGCCCTTATGGGATATGTGGTTTGGTTGCTGAAAAATCAAAAGAAAGACAGGGATGCAAACAGTAAAGGCACGATGCTTTTATTGCGTGTACAGCTTATCGAATATCACGATAAGTACATGATGTTGGGTGACATTCCATCATACGCTTATGAAAATTTCATGGAAATGTATGATGCTTACCATGCTTTAGGTGGTAATGGGATGATCACAAAAATGATGCATGAGATTGAAGAATTACATTTGAAAAAGAAAGAGGTATAAACATGAAAAATATTAACTGGGTTGTAAGAATTAAAAACAAAGCGTTTTGGGTTGCACTGATTCCTGCTGTACTGCTTCTGATTCAGGTCATTGCAGCAGTGTTTGGTTATACCCTTGATCTTGGTGACCTTGGTAACAAACTGCTTGATGTAGTCAATGCAGTATTTGCGGTGCTTGTGATTCTTGGTGTTATAACTGATCCGACAACCAAAGGTATTACTGACAGTGATCAGGCACTTACTTATACAGAACCGAAGAAATAATGAAGGGAGAAGATAATTATGAGTAAGTTAATCATTGATGTAAGTTATCATAACGGAGTTATTAACTGGGAAAAAGTGAAAGCATCCGGTTGTGCAGGAGCTATCCTTAGATGTGGATATGGAGATAATATCATATCACAGGATGATAAGCAGTGGATTCGCAACCTTTCAGAATGCGAAAGACTTGGTATTCCGGTTGGAGTCTACTTATACAGCTATGCAACTTGCGACAGACAGGCACAGAGTGAACTTGATCACATCTTGAGATTGATTAAAGGACATACATTCCAGTTGCCGATTTTTATCGATGTAGAAGAGCCGGGAACACAGCACTATGCTCCTAGATGCTGTGAAATCGTCTGTGAAGGACTTAAGGTAAATGGATATACTCCTGGAATCTACGCTTCACTTAGTTGGTTCAACAACCATCTTAGTAGTGTACGTGGCAAGTACATTGAATGGATGGCAAGATACAAGAATCTTCCGGAAGATACATACAAGGGTCAGTACGCAATTTGGCAGTATTCTTCCGATGGACAAGTTGATGGTGTCAACGGAAGAGTTGATGTCAACTATTGCTACATGGAATTCGGTGGAACTGTTCAGCCTGTTACACCGTCAGCACCATCTAAGCCGGTAGAAAAGAAAGACTTAGGACAGGTCGATATTACATATCAGGCTTTTACGGATAGATGGTTGCCACCAGTGGTGAACAAGATTGATTGGGCTGGAAAAGGTGATAATGTATCGATCAAGTGGCTTGCAATCAAGGTAAGCAAAGGAAGTATCCGCTGCCGAGTATACACAAGAAAGAATGGTTGGCTTCCATATCTTACATTCGGCAATAGTTATGATCTGAATGATAAGGTCAATGGTATCCTCGGAGATGGTTCAGAGATTCTTGCTATCGAACTGTATTACATCACACCGGAGGGATACAAGTACAAGACGGTTCATTACAGAGTGTCCGTGCAGAATAATCCTAACTTCTACGCAGATCAGGTCGATACATTGAACGCTAGTGGCATGGACGGATTCGCAGGGGATAAGAAGAGATTCGTGGACAAGTTCCAAGCTTGGATTGAGTAAATGTTTAAAGGCTACGTGTAAAAGCGTAGTCTTTTTTATTTGCAGAAAATGTTCATATCTATTATAATCATGTTCGTATAAGAATAATTGGAAGGAATAATAAAAATAAGGGAATATAGTGAATTGACCGCCTGAAAGCAGCAGGTTACAGTCCTACAGCTGTACAGAAAAGGGTCAACGAATTAGTATAACAGATGGTTCAGTGGTGGCATTGCCACCGACTTGCCACCATTGCAGACATACAACACAAGAACGCACAAGGCGGTAAAGTCTGAACTATTAAAAAATACTTGATTTTATAGGCTATTTGAGAATGTACAAAGCTGTACAAGGATTTAAAAACAGAACACTTAACAAAGTGTGCATGTGGAGACATGTGTTTTATTGTCCAAACTAGGACAATAGTTGGATGATTCGATGACTGGAAAGTGAAGAATTATTATATAAGTCAACGAATACTGGGAAGCAGATGACTAGAATTTGAAGAATTGCTATATGAGTCAACGAATGCAAGGTATTCGTAATATGGCAGAAGAGATTGTGTTAAATGAATTGATTTACAGGTAAACAAAGAGCTGAACAGGTAGGAAGAAAAATCCTATTTGTTCAGCTTTGGTGTTTATAAGGGGGCAAAGAAGAAGCATATTACAATTCTATTGCTAGTCGATTGATTTATGCATATTCCCATTATAATATGTGTGCAGGAGGTGAATATATGTATCAAATTAGTAATGAAAAATTCGGTTTATTTGTAACCGAATTAAGAAAGGAAAAGAATTTAACTCAAAAGGATTTGGCTGAAAAATTATATGTATCAGATAAAACAGTTAGCAAATGGGAACGTGGTCTTAGTATGCCCAATGTCGTATTACTCATACCAATAGCTGATATATTAGAGGTTACCGTTACAGAATTGTTACGTGGAGAAAAAATAGATACACAGAAAAATATTGATAGAAAAGAAATCGAGGAATTGGTAGTAGGTTCTCTCGATATGGCTGTTAGGGATTCTATTCATCAACATAGAAAAAACTGGATATTAGCATATTTGTTATGCCTTTTTATATCTATTACAGAAATTATTATCTTAGTTGTATCTGGAAGTTCATTAGCTGAGATGAAAGGGGATATATTGCTGGTTACAGGGTTAATGCTTTTATTTGGTGCATGGTTTTGTTTCTTTGCCAAAGACATGTTACCAACATATTATGATGCCAACAAGATAAATTATGTTTCACAAGGAATTTTTAGAATACATCTAGTGGGTTTATCCTTTAACAATGGAAATTGGATGTACATCTGTACAACTTTAAAAATTTGGACACTTGCAACGGTTGTTTTATATCCTCTTGCAGGTATTATAATAATCAATTGCTTCAATATAGCTTTATGGAATATTTTGAATAAAATTATCTTAATTATGATATTAGGTGGTATGGTAGTTTCGATTTACATTATCGGGAAAAAATACGAATAATTAAATTACCTGTTATCGTTGTGGATATTACTAATTTACAACATTCTTCATGGGAAATAAGGAATGATGCAGAAGAGATTGTGTTAAGCGAATTAGAGTACATTTAAAACGTGGAAAGCTCCTTCGGGAGCTTTTTGCTGGTTTTTGCTGGGTATCAAGAAAGTGTATAGAAAATGCATTAATCATATGGTATGATTTGAACAGAAGATAGAATCTTAGGAAGCAAGAAGATTTTTGAGGAATGTAACTTAGAAGTTATAGAATTAAGTTGATCGTGCCATATGGCTTGATTATAAAAGCAAAGATAAAAACGCAACGTACATCTTTGGTGTGCCAGAGCCGGTAGGTAGCCCGGCCGTCCTATATAAATAGGGTAAGTAACCTGCCCCTCCGGGTTGTCCATTCTTTGTTCAATCAATTTTAGGAGGGATTCTTATGGACAAAGTAAATGGAAAGCTGACAGTATTTTTTGAAGAGCCGTTTTGGGTGGGAATCTTTGAACGCATCGAAGATGGTAAACTATCTGTGGCAAAGGTAACATTTGGTGCAGAGCCAAAAGATTATGAAGTACAGGAATATATTCAAAAGTGCTATTTCAGTTTGAAATTCAGTCCGGTTGTTGAAACTGTTGTAAAGGATATCAAAAGAAATCCGAAACGGATGCAGCGGGAAGCAAAGAAGCAGATGCTGGAAATAGGCATTGGTACAAAATCGCAACAGGCGTTGAAATTACAGCAGGAACAGAACAAGCAGGAACGCAAAGAGAAAAGACGCAAGAAAAAAGAGGCAGAAGAGCAGCGAATGTTTGAACTGAAACAGCGACAGAAAAGAGAAAAGCGTAAGGGACATTAAAGTCCCTTGGGCTTTTACTCAAATCGAAAAGTGTTGAATAAAGCTTTCGGGAGGTGTTTCTATGAAGAAAAAAGTACTTGCAATTATGTTAGTTGCCATGTCAATAATGTTGATTTCGGCGTGTGGAAAAAAAGAAAATCTGTACGAAATTCCTGATCTATCGCAGTATAAGACAGATTATGTAGGAGATTCTTCGAATGTTATAAATATTGTAAGCGGTCAAGAGTATCCGGAGGGATACTCATATGACAGTATAGAGATACAGTCTGAAACAGAGCCTTATGGATTAACAGTTTTTCTAAAAGATGAGCCGTCTGCAGTCAAGCTTGAAGATGAATTGCAGGTTAATGCAGATATGACATTTGATTTGATTGGTAATTTGGGAACAATTGATTATAAAACGGCAGATAGCAAAGAAATTATTGCATCGTATGAACGGTGATATATTTTCAGACAATTTGAAGAGCGGAATATAAAAAGGCGTATGGAAGTTTAAATCCATACGCCTTTTTTGAAAAACTCATTTTTGAACAAGAGATTTGTAAGAACATATTATCTATTCAAAGACGGTTATAATTCCATATCATGTGACTTTTTCTTAGTCCGAGCAGGCTGATTTCGCCGTATTTTATACAAAAAACAAAGAGAAAAGGTAGTGAGGGAAAATTGAGCTAAAATTGAATAAAAAATTAATTAAAATACTAACTTTTTCTACGGTAGGATTGTTATATTATTTAGAAAACAGAGGGAGGCAAATTTGCGAATGGAATA
>OLPU01001550.1_pt1 | contig 16955 bp, 12 predicted proteins | sample 1673111 | NCBI WGS metagenome assembly OLPU01 (sample SAMEA3136755, study PRJEB25190) | human gut metagenome | reverse complement strand
GAATCAATACTTAGGAAATCTATTTGTGTATTATTTTTTATTTTATTTATTTGTCTAGATAAATCAAGTATTCTATAGTCAAATATATGACTTTGTTTATAACAGTCAAGTTTTAATTTAAATCTATTGTTTCTTTTATCAACTAGGTAGAAGTTACTTATATTATCATCACAAATCAGTGTGTTAAAATCATCCTTACTTAGCATTAATTGAATATAACCAAATACCATATATTCAAGTTGACATGATGTATTTCTTAATTGTTTAATATCATTGAATGCGAGTTCATTAGATATGGCTAATCTTTTAAATCCTGGTGTTTTAGCTAGTTTTTCAATTGAATAGTTGTTATATATATTTAAATTACTTCCATAACAATCTACATCTAAAGCATCACATACACCAATGTTATCACTTTGAACTATAATATCAATATCTTCAAGTTGAAGTTTTAATAGAATTTCACTAACAGATGGTAAGTCTTTATCAAGTAGTAGTTGTGGTAGTATCCATACAATTTTTTTATTAAATTTCATCTGTAATAATCACTCCCAGCTTAAATTTTATGTTCTTAACGCTCCTATCATACCCTATCGTTTACCATTGAAATTTCCAATTTTTTCAACATCTTTCATAGACCTCAATTTGATTAAATCCGCTCTATTTCTGCATCTTCATTTTGTTCCGATCATATTCATTCCACATTGCGCCTAGCGGATTGTATAATTTGCACAATTTTCACGTGTGAACTTTGTGAAACTTTTTCGTAGAAAATATTTTTTTGCCCCGCCGTCTTAACATTACAATTCTTCAGTTCGCTTTCTATAAACATCCGTACTATAAAAGAGACCGCCAATCGGCGGTCTCCTCTATATCCCACAACACTTATCTTTCTTTAATTCCTTGATATCCCTATTTTACCTTGATCTTTACGCTCTTCTTTTTGCCACTGCCATCGGTTGCATAAACTGTAATCTTCACAGTGCCTTTTTTCTTGGCCTTAACTACACCCTTTGCAGATACTGCAGCTATTTTCTTATTGGAAGATTTCCAGCAATACTGCGTGGATGCCAGCTTTTTGCCCGGTTTTGCTTTTACCTTTAATTTCAGCTTTTTGCCTTTCTTAAGGTTACGCTTTCCTGCCTTAACGGTAAGTTTCTTGACCGGCTTTTTCATGACTTGGATGCGAACTTTTTTGCTTAATCCATTGGCTGTCGTAATCGTAATAACTGCCTTGCCTGCTTTTTTGCCTGCTTTTACAGTACCATTTGCTGTTACTTTCACGATGGATGGGCGGCTGCTCTTAAACGTTAGTTTTTGACTTGCGGCATTTTTCGGAACCCACTGAACAGTAAGTTTCATTTTTTTCTTAGCAGCAAGTTTATAGCGAGAACCCACTGCAATTTTACCTGCTCCCTTAACTTTAGCATACACAACAAATCCTTTTGCCGTTACACTTGGTTTTCCCGGCTGAAGCGATGGCGTCGCACTCGGATCTGCGCTCGGATTCACACTTGGTTTTGTGCTTGGGCTCACACTTGGTTTTTCGCTCGGGTTTCCACTTGGAGCTGCGCTTGGGTTAATGCTTGGTGCTGTACTTGGACTCACGCTTGGCGTTGTACTCGGTTTCGAACTTGGTGCTGTGCTTGGACTCACACTTGGCGTTACACTCGGTTTTGCACTTGGTGTCGCGCTTGGCTCTGACGTCCCATTTGCCTTTGCGCCACTAACGGCAAAGGTAAGTTTTACCGTATTGTTTCCCTGATACGAAGCGTTATTAAAGGACGCTTTTTTCTGTCTTTCTGCCGACACATCCTGAATATGTGTCATGACGTCTGCCCAAATATTAATAAAAGCAAAATCAAACACATTATTTGACAGTCCATCGGATGCTGCCGATTTCAAACTGCTATCATAGGTATACGTGTCATCTTTGATCGTGTACTGTTTCCCATTTACTGTTATTGATTTCAGCGTAATAACTGCATAGCTAAGTGCTGAACCTGCCGCTTCGGCCGCCTGTATATCTTTGATATATAACGAACCGATATTTTTAAGCTGCGTGTCTGTCGGCTTAACTGATAACGTGAATTCTTCGTCTTTCGTTGAAATATCTACACTTTGTTCACTAGCGATCGTCGTCCAGCCGGATGTATCTAACATATACAGCTTTGTCCGTATATAGGAAGGTTTTGGCACGGTCACTTTGCACGTTGCCTGACATCCGGCCGCAATCGCTGCCGTAATTGTGCAAGTACCTGCACCCACTGCTGTGACCAAACCATTGGAATTTACTGTGGCTACTTTCTCATCATCGGATGTCCATTTAATAACATCTTTGCTGTCAGATGGTGTTAAGGTTGCATTAAGTTGTGTTCCCGCATCCCCAACATGAATCGTGATTTCCTGCTGATCCAAAGCTATCCCGGTTGCCGTGGAAGATGCACGATAGATCTCCATCATTGCATCAATAATGTCTTGATGCGTTACCTGACAAGAATACCGATTTATCAGACAAAAGCCATAGTCACCATCGAATCCATTATCCCATGCAACAGGCACCAGTTCGTACTGTTTTGCATAATAACATACTTTCTGATAATAATCGGCTCGACATGCCTTATTCCGACTATCATAGTTTGCTTTGTTGATGGCTCCAAACTCGCCAATGATAACGCCATATCCCTGTGATACGAATTTATCATTCATTTTCTTAAACTGCGAAGCCATATAACTTTCATCGCCCCAAGTCGGTACTTTGGATTGGTTTGTTGCCTCGCTGCCCCACTGTGTTTTATCGGCTGATTCTGTACCACAAAAATCCCATGGATCGTAGTAGTGCACAGAAATCATAATTCTTTTTTCGCCGGATGCAATATCAGACGATAAATACTGATCCGTTGGCAGCACAAAGCCATAATTGTCTGCCGTATAATTAATGTTTGTATTCCAACCAGGTATTAACAGCCATCTGCGATCGTTGTTGCCACCGGTTTGACGAACCGTATCCACAAAAATCTGATTATAATCATTGATATTGTTATACGCTGTCTTATTTGGAGTACCATAGGTTCCGTCAAATTCTTCGTTCATTGACTCAAAAATCAAATGTTCATCATAATTTTTGAAACGATCAGCAATTTGCTCCCAACATGCCTTGTACTTAACTTTGATCTTAGTCTGATCGCTGCTTGCGCAGAGCAGCCAGCTACCGCTTACCGTTGTGTAACCGTCTCCATGCATATTAACGATTGCATACATATTGTTCTGTACACAATAGTCTACTACTTCCTGTACATGATCCAGCCATGCAGAATCAATTTTGTATCCATTGTTATCATCAATTTTACTCAAATAAGATACCGGAATTCGAATTGATTGAAATCCTGCTGCCTTTGCTGCCAAAACAAATTCTTTGGTTAAAACCGGATTCCCCCATGCTGTCTCGTTTGGAGTTCCTCCGCTATTTGCTTCCAGGGAGTTTCCTAAATTATATCCAACACCCATCGCCTCCGTGATCTGTTGTCTGTTTAGATCTTGGAAGGATTCTGTCCCCGCCGTCTTCTTTGTCGAAACTTTGTTTGTCACGCTGGCGATCTTACCTTTTTCTGTTGTTCCTTCTGCCTTTCCTGTTGCGCTAGACATTGTAAATGATGTTACAACCATCGCCGCACTTAGCAAGTACGCCCATATTCTCTTTTGTTTTCGCATGTTTTCACCATACCTTTCTGTTGATTATTAGATTCTTTTCCCACGAACATACGCTCTCCCCCGTACAACAAATACGATAAATTCTTCATGCACATCACGTTCCTATATACTTCCTTTATTATACTACAAAGCAATCTAAGTGGATATACTTTTCTTATATTTTTGCCTTTTTTTCTCCTATAAATCATGACGTTAATATATTCTCTTGCAGAGTAAAATTAATATAAAATCCACTTATTATGTTGTATATATAGGCATACGAGTAGATAAATGGCTGGAATTTTAGTTTTGGGAATTCCAGCTTGTCTTTTTCTTGCTTTGGTTGACTGTTTTGATGATTTTGAGGATTCCAGCTTGCCTTTCCTGCCCAATTAGTTGACTTTTTTTTCTATTTTCGACATTTCAGCTTGCCTTCCTCACCTATTCCGGTGATTGGATTCTCCATTTCCGACATTCCAGCTTGCTTTTTCCTCCTACTTCGGTGACTGGATTCTTAATTTTCAATTTTCCAGTTATTTTGTATCGGCTTTCTCCATGACAGTATTCAATCCCCCTCCAAAAAGATATCAAAAAATCTCTCTAGTCCAAATAGATACCAAAAAATCTCTCATCAATCCAAATAAATTTATTGCAGAAAATGACGTTCCTTTGCAACAAATAACATTTCCTTGCGTCTATTTAAATGTAACCAGCTCAAACTTCGCACATCCAAATCTACTGCCAGGTCACAGATTGCTTATTATGTCACAAAAATAATAGCTACTTTGCAGCCAACAAGCTGACTTGTTCTGCCGGCAGTGAACTAAGATAATTGCGGCAAGGCAATTACTATAGTTCTCTGCCGGCAGAAATCGCTATGTTGTGGCTGCAAAATACTAAATATTCTTTGACATAATAAGCAATATGTGACGATATGATGATATTGGCTATGCGAAGTTTGCGTTCATAAGATAAATTTACCAATAACGAACCTCATTTTTCGTTCGAAGTGCGTGTGATGATCTTACCTATTGCCCCTGTAATACTATAGTATTCATCTAACAGCCGATCCAGATATTCCAAACCACTTTCTGTAATTGAATAATATACACGCGTTCGTTTCACTCCAACCTTGATCTGTTCATACTCTAAATAGCCTTTCTCATTCAGCCGATACAATGTTGGATACATAGTTGCCTCATTAAGTTTATATCCCCCCTCACTATACTCTAAAAGTTCATTGGCAAGCTGATAGCCATACTTCTTCTCTGAACGCAGAAGTAACAACAATACCAGCTCAATTGTCCCATTTTTGATGTTACCTTTTGTTACTTTTGGTTCTTTCTTTTCTGCCATATTCTCACACCTTTAAGGTTATTAGCTCATGTTTAGCCTGTTTCAGCCAATTACGGCTGTCTATTGTTAGTATACAGATTTTTTTATGTACTGTCAATCGATGCATTAACATTTAATACTTTACAAAGTAAATTAATTATTGACAGACTTATAACATAAAGATATAATGTTATACATCGAAGTAACGAAAGGGGTATATATGATAAAATATAACAAAATCCTTAGCTGTCTTCTTGCCGCCTTACTATTAACCGGCTGTCAAGCCACCCCATCTTCCGTCAAAAACAAAGCGAAAGATTACACCAACTCGAAAGATGTAACCGTCGACAAGGAAGAATTTGTCTCTGTTGACCATCTGTTAGACAATATGGATTCTCTGTTAAAAGCATCGTATCAAAATATGATCTTAGCAGATACCATTCATATTGAACAACCTCAATCTGTCTCTATATTGCAGCTTGAGATTCCCAAAAATTTTGCAAATAAAAATAAAGTATCTAAATTATCCAAACTAATCTTAGGTACCAACAAATACGACCACTTAATCAAAAATTATAAAGACGAGAAATGGGCTATTGGAAATTCCTATCAGATCAGTTTGGATCCAACACACGACAACGCCAATGTAGACGATTCTGGAGCATATGTTGCTGTTCCTGGCAAACCTTACATTATTGGTTCCTACGGAATAACAAATATATATCATCCGGACTTGGAAACAAAACTTGGAAAATGCAGCCTAAATGGAAAAAATGTTTCTCTCGATAAGCAGTACCAATACGTCAATTCTTGGTGTAGTAAAAACGGCACAGTTCTTGAGCCACAGTATAATTATAAAGTGAAAACCATGTATAAATGCAAAGATAATGGAATCGATTATCTTAGCTTTGATGTTTGTAAGTATTATAAAGGGATTCCGTTTGATGATATCGACTTTGATACTGATGATGATAAAATTACCCAAAACGGAATCGATCGTTTTTCCATTAGAAATATATTGGAGTTGACAACCTTAGGACAAAACAAAATTATTAGCCTTCGCAATAATAATAATAGTTTTGTCATCCGTTCAGAAAAAGATTACAGTAACAAGTTGATCGGGCTAAAACAAGCTCTAAGATTAGTGGAAACAGAAATGTCCGGAGTACATAAAAATCAAATTGTAGACATTGACATCAAGTACATCATTTACTGTACATCCAAAAATACAGACGACAGTGATACTAAGGGTCAAATTGTAGAAAGCTATGAAGCCCGTCCTGTGTGGTCTTTCATTATGGACAATAAAGAACATCAAACTAAAAATGTTCAATGGTCTAGAAAATTTATTAATGTTGATATGATCACCGGTGATGTCGAATATCATGAATCAACTAATTGGGATGATTAATTTCTTGTTATCGATTCATTCCAATACACAAGTAAGACATGTTATTGATTATGTAGTGAGATACTCAAGTACAGTCAAGACAAGGAAGTGAACTATTATGCACAAAAAATATGCAAAAACCATTAGCTGTCTTCTTGCAGCTTTACTATTAACCGGCTGTCAAGCCACCCCATCTTCCGTCAAAAACAAAGCGAAAGATTACACCAACTCGAAAGATGTAACCGTCGACAAGGAAGAATTTGTCTCTGTTGACCATCTGTTAGACAATATGGATTCTCTGTTAAAAGCATCGTATCAAAATATGATCTTAGCAGATACCATTCATATTGAACAACCTCAATCTGTCTCTATATTGCAGCTTGAGAACCCCAAAAATCTGGCAACACCGGAAAATGTAAAAAAATTATCTAAAGTTGTCCTTGGCACCAACAAGTATGATCATTTAATTAAAAATTATAAAAATGAAAAATGGGCAGTTGGTGACACCTATGGATTTAATCACAATACAAAGCACCCAGAAGCCGAACTGGATCAAATAGGATTTTATGTTGTTCAAGCAGGAGCATCAGACCTTTTATGCGCATATGGCATTCAAAAGATTTACCACCCTGATTGGGGCATTCCTCTAGGCAATTGTACCCTTAATGGAAAGAAATGCTCTTTAACCAAACAATATCAATACGTAGAAAATTGGGCAAAGAAAAATGGTAATGTTATCGAAAATATGTATGACGATTTCCATGTCAAAACAATTTATAAATGTAAAAGCGATGGTATCGAATATCTTTCCTTTGATGTTTGTAAATATTATAAAGGGATTCCGTTTGATGACATTTGGTTCTCTCCAGAACAACGCAATTCCATTGATGACATTTCTTATCCTCCAAATGTCTTGGAAATCTGCACTCTTGGTAAACCAAAAATCGAAAGCCTGCGCAATAATAATTATAGTTATACCATAAAAAAAGAGGAACCACACAATGACAAATTAATTGGACTAAAACGTGCCTTGGCATTAGCTGAATCACATATGTCCGGTACTCACAAGTATAACATTGTAGATATCGATATTAAATATACAATATGCCAAGCTACCAAAACAACTTACACAGACGATGGCAAGGAAAAAATAACGATTTCCTACGAGGCTCGTCCTGTGTGGTCTTTCATTATGGACAACAAAGAACACCAAACACGAAACATTCTGTGGTCTCGAAAATTTATTAATATTGATATGATCACCGGAAATGTTGAATATCATGAGTCTGATAATTGGGATGATTGATAAATAGCAATATAAGAAAGGCAGTGTTATTATGAAACGCACAAATTCCTGTACAACCAAAAAATCATTTGCGGAAATAAGCATTTTTCTTGCCAGTAAATGGTTCTTCATTAGCATATTTGTTGTCACCATTCTATGCTATATGACCCCAGTTTATTATGGCGATGGTGTTTCTGAAATGTCAACTTTAGAATTATTACGTCTAAAGGCTAACCCCTCTTTTGCCATTGAGCCTATGCAGTATCAAATCTCGGTTATCCTTCCTAGAGCAGTGCAAGGGTATTTAGCAATGTTTGTACCTGTACTATCGGCTCTGCCATTTATTGTTTTTCAACAGGCTGAAAAATCCGGACGTTATCAACGATTCTATATGTTCCGCTCCACCTCCTCAAGACAATATTACGGCAAAAAATGGCTATTCGGCATGGTGACTGGCGGACTTGTTTTGCTGTTTGGAGTAATACTTTTCGAATTGTCCTTTATCGCGATGGATTATTATATCTCCGGCACAATTACTGTCGGCAAATCTGTTGAACAACTATTTTACATGCAATATTACGCCGGTATCTTTGTATATGGTGCAGTTTCTGCTATACCTGCTATGTTGATTAGCTTTTTGTGCTGTAACCTTTATTTTATCGTATGTATACCATTTATCGCAGTTTTTATGTGTAATCTGCTTGTTTCTTATTTGTACCGCTTTGCGGACAATTGTCCCATTCCACATTTCGTACAAATTCAAGGGAATTTATACAGTTTTGGATTTTGTTATATATTCAGCGATGTATTATCGTTTGTACAGCTTACAATAGAAATGATCGTGCTATTGACGGTCTCCGTAGGATTCGTAGCATTGCACAATCACCTTAAATTAGATCTAACCGATTAGCGAAAGGAGTTTGACCATGAAAACATTTAAAATGATGCGTAGCGAATATTTATGCTGGCTATTTAATTCCAGAATTATTTTGCTTCCCTGTGTCTTTATCATAGTGTATACCATGATCACATCGGATCTCGTCAAATGTGCAAATAACATGGGTGCACCAATCAATTTATTAGAACCTTTTATTGGCATCTGTAATTCTGCCACATTTCTTGGATTTATACCGATTGTTTTTTTGGTTCTAATAGCAGATTTTCCTAGAATCGATAATAATATGATTTTCAAAATTTATCGTGCAGGAAGGATAAAATGGGTGTTATCTCAGTTGCTATTTTTACTTGCTGCAGACGTTACTTTTGTATTTCTATTATTTGTTGGCATTACACTTCCAATACTACAGCGCGGATTTTGGTTTAATGGATGGAGTGATGTTGTCACCGACATGACTCGAGTTTTTCCTGAACTTGCTGACTCGGATATTTCAAAATTTATTCCTGCCAACCTTTACTATCAAATGCTTCCCTTCCGTGCTGCGATTCTTTCCAGTGTTTTTTTAATATTATATCTATATTTGATAGGTATGATTATGCTAGTCATAAAAATACACGGGCAAGGCACTTTCGGAATTGTAATTCCCGGTCTCATTGTAATTGCCGGATCAGGATTGGTACAGCTGGGACATGTTAATGCTAAATGGCTGTTGCCCGCTGCTCATGGGATCGTGCGAACACATTATTCCACCTATTACCGACACATGGATTGTACACTGACAACATCCTTTTTGTATTTCTTCGGAATAATCGGGATCCTGCTTGTTCTTGTTCTGATCCAAGCACGTAAAATCAACTACACCAATATCATTCAAGTCGAATAAGGAGGACTACCATGACAAATAAAACAACTAACTCGTTCATCCAAGTAAATGACATCGTACTGCGTTTCAAAAAAGATATTTTGCTAGATCACGTTTCCTACCAATGCGAGCAGGGGAAGATTCATGGCATTGTCGGACGAAACGGCAGTGGTAAAACATTACTGATGAAATGTATCTGCGGATTCATCCGTCCCAATGAAGGGCATATTTATGTCAGAGACAAGGAGATTGGTAAAGATATTGATTTTACTCCGGATACGGGAATCATCATTGAAACCCCGGGATTTATTCCTTATTATTCCGGCTATCGTAATCTCAAAGTACTGGCTGCTATCAACAATCGTATTTCACGAAAAGACATTGAAAACGCCATATATCAGGTAGGACTTGATCCAACAATGAAAAAACGTGTCGCAACATATTCACTCGGCATGCGTCAGCGTTTAGGTATTGCACAGGCAATTATGGAAGATCCCTCTTTAATTATATTGGATGAACCATTTAACGGTCTGGATAAACATGGCGTAGAAGAAATGAGAGAATATTTTCTATCTCTGAAAAAGAAAGGAAAAACCATTCTACTCACCTCACACAACACAGAAGATATTGAGTATTTATGTGATACCGTTGTAGAAATGGATCACGGCAAATTTATATAATCTAGAATCATAGGAAGGTGGTCAAATGAAAAAAATTTATTTTGCAACAGGCGTTTTATTAATCAGTATGTGTATGCTATTAGCATGTGAAAACAAGAACGCATCCCAAGGTGACAGAAAAAAAGCAGAGCAGTCAAAACAAGCAACTGAAGCTCCCAAAGATGCAAAAGTTGCCACCGCAGAAAATGGCAAACATACTGAAAGTAATGACGTAACCGTTGATGTCCAAAAATATCATAATACTGAGAAAATTGTTTCCGAAAACGACTATGCGATATCCTCCGATCTGCAGGACATGAGCGAAGAAGCCCAAGAAATCGTTGAAGCAAAAATACGCACTTTTCAGTATGTTGTTATTGATGGGGATGCTTGGACAAAAATTGAGCTGGACATTCAAAACAGTCTGTCTGGGACCTTGAAAAAAGGTGATTCCATTACTTTATATCAGTCTGGCGGTTATGTCCCTTTGACAGATCACATTGCATATTATAAGGATGCATTCCGATACAAAGAATGGTCCAAAGAGAAAATAAACGACACTATTTTGCAGGAAACCATTAATGGCGAAGGCGAACCTGTAGTAGGTACAGAAGCAATATACTACTTAACCAAATTTAAGAAAGATGGAATCCTAAATGGCAATTATGGTCGAGTGTGTGGCAAATATGCCCAGTTAAATAAAATTAACGATAATTCGTATAAACATGAGCAAATGAGTGGCAGCAACAGCTCCGAAAAAGTGACCATTTCAGACATTAAGAAAGAACTCCACGAATAGCAGCCAACTCATCGTCTGCTCAAAATCTTCGGGTAACATAAATACAATATCGCAGCAAAAAGACCAATGACAGCAATCAGAATACCGAGCTTAAAGCCTGGGGAAACATATCGAAATTCAACGGTGTGTTTCCCCGGACTGCATTTAAATTGCATAAACGTATCGGCATATGTTGTATAGTTGACTTTTTTACCATCGACGAGAATAGTCCATCCCTTATCATAAGGAATGGAGGTCATAACTGCCTGCTGATCGTCAGCCAAAGTGATGGAACCGGTAATTTTGCCGTGGCTGTGAGACTTGACCTGAAGCGCATTCCCAGCTAACGATTGCATCGTTTCTCTAACAGTTGCCATATCTAATTGGACAATTTCGGCATAAGACGGTCCATACGTATTGCCATCATCTGTTGTTACCACCTGAACCGTTACCGTTTCGTTTTGTTTGAAATTGCCCAGATACAAAATACAGTTGGTTTCATTGGAAAAATAATCTCCAATATAAGTCCCGTTCACATAGACATTGGCATAAGGCGAATTACCCTCCATATACAAATACATAGGGTTATTTGAAGCAGCAGTTATCTGATAGGTCCATGTATTCGCAGCTTCCTGTGAGTATGTAACATTGCAATTCCAAAAATAATTTTTATGTTTGCCGGTAATTCCTGTTACGAAGGAATTTTCATTGCTAAATACACTCTGTTGTGCGATATTATCCGCTTTGCGCAGATCAGATACCGCATAAGCAAAAGGAAGTGCCATATTATTTTGATAAGAAGCGGCCATGTCGTTTAACGTGTTATCCTTACTGTCTATAGTTGCATATACTGCAGACAGATCACGCCGTGAAAGAACGTATTTACATCCAAACAAGCTGTCAGTCAGAGGCGTGGAACCATAGCCTGAATTCCAAAAATAAGATTGTGCCAATCCTAAAGTTTTTGTCAATTTGTTGACATGAACATTAAACGCAGAGGAGTAATGTGTCATACCGTTATAACCGAGCAGCATCGCATCGTTTTTAGAAAATTCATAGGTCTGGTTAATGCGGTACAAATCTTTATCTTGTTTCTGAATCTTTTGCACCAATGTTTGTGTTTCTTTGATAAATTTCGTATATTCTGCCATTTCGGTATAACCAAACTCCTTGTCCAGACCGTCGAACATTTTGCGGCCGTTACCGGTCATATCAATGATCGTGCCAAGCAGGCAAAGGGTAATCGCTGCCGATAATACATATTTTTTATGAACAAGCTGCGTGATTACCATAATACTCCGCAACGCCATATAAATCAGCGTAAAGCTGCACAAAAAAGCATAGCGATATGGAAACCAGTTTGGATACTGGAAGCCATGCCACACTTTGTCCAAAGGAATATAATAGAAACTGATCGCAAATAATATCAGCATTGCTGCCATTCCAATTTTTTCCCGCAATTTTATCTGCCGCAATAAAAAATATATCACAGCAAGCAGCACAAGCAACAGTCCCGGATAGATCGAAGGAAGCCCGCTATTGGTGATGCTGTCGTATTTACCGGGAAGCAATTTTGTAAAAAGATTCTTGAATACAAAATTCGTAGATTGCTGTGGTTCATAACCGGTAAATCCAGAGTCCAACTTTCCGGACATGAGTGCTTTGAGAGCCGGCAATAAAATAGGCGCTGTCATAGCAACTGCGAGCAAAGCAGCAATTACAAAATGCAGTAAGCGTTTCCAATGTTCTTTATTAGAGTAAACCTCACTAATTGTGGAATGACCCGAAACGTGTTGACGACTTGAGCGAGCGTTGTAATCACGAATCCACATGATCAGAAAATATAGACCGGTAAAAATACCGACCATATATCCCGTATAATAATTACTCATACACAAAAGTGCATAGCAAATAATGAAACAGATACCACGTTTCCCATCCAATATTTTTTCTGCTCCCAGCAATACTAGCGGGAGAAAAATAACGCCATCGAGCCACATAATACTAAGAGAATATACCATAGTGTAAGACATAAAAGCATATCCGATCGCAGGGAGCAACAGCGCAAAATATCGCTGGCCATTGTATTTTCGGCGCAGATAATTCGCATAAATCACAAAAGTCAGTGAACACAGTCCTATTTTTAGGACAGTAATAATTTCAATAGCCACCGGCATTTTGCTGACTGGAAATAGTAACGTCAAAAACGAGAGCGGACTGGAAATATAAAAAGCGAATACTCCCATGTAATTGCCGCCCATAGAGCGTGCCCAAGAGAAAAATAAAGAATTATCACCATGTATCATACTACGCAGAGAAGCCAAAAATTCCACATTCTGATCGCGCATATCCATGATCAGCATTGACTTCGTACCAAACGGATAAAAATGATTTGCTTTTAGGATGAATAGCATCATCAGTTCGGCAAGAAGAAATGCCGCACTATAAAGTAATACGGATTTACTGCGTGCAGAAACTTTAGAGGTTTGTTCGTCCTCTGCAGAATATTTGGAAGCATTATTGCTCATTTTAGTATGGTTCTTTTTATGATATGTGGATATTGTTTTCTTTTTAGCTTTATGCATAATAACCCTACACTCCTTTTTTCAGCTCTATCCTATCGTTCAACACATCAATGCAAAATTGCCGACAAATTATTCATAATACCGGCCGCAACTTCCGGGTCGTTCATGGTATAAACATGAATATGTGAAATGCCGTTAGCGATCAAATCTATGATCTGATCCGTTGCATAGGCGATACCAGCCTGCTTCATTTTGGCTGGATCATCTCCAAACCAGTCAACGATGGATTTGAATCGCGCAGGAACACAACTGCCAGACAATTGAATACTGCGTCCCACTTGATTTTTACGCGTAATCGGCATGATCCCTGCAATAACCGGAACCAATACCCCCGCTTCGCGCAGACGATACATATAATTATAAAATATGCTGTTATCAAAAAACATCTGTGTTGTCAAAAATTCACAGCCTGCGTCTACCTTCTCTTTAATATGTTGAATGTCCTGTGCTTTGCTAACCGCCTCCGGATGTCCTTCCGGATAACAAGCGCCGCCAATACACATTTCCGGTGCAATTTGTTTGATATAACGCACTAATTCAACTGCATAATGAAATTGATCAGGCAATGGGAATTCAGCGTCTGCCGGAATGTCTCCTCGAAGTGCCAATACATTTTCAATCCCGGCCTCCTGCATACACTCCAACTGTTTTTTTACAGTTTCTTTGGTAGAGGAAACGCAGGTTAAGTGTGCCATAGATGGTACATCATATTCCGCCTTAATTTCCTGTGCAAGCTGTACAGTGTATGCACTTGTGCCACCCCCGGCTCCATAAGTAACACTCATAAAATCCGGTTGAAGTGCTGCAATTTCTCTTACAGATCTGCTTACTTGTTCTACTGCTGTATCCTTTTTAGGTGGAAAAACCTCTAATGATAATGTCACTTTGTCTTCCTGCAATAATTGTGTAATCTTCATATGTTCCTCTCTCTGTTTTTTTGTGCACGTTTAGCAAAAGTCTTGATTTACTGACTTTGCTAAGCAGTTAATCAGTTATTATCTAAATCCATATTTTTTTAGATCAACACGACCATTTTTCACTTCTATTCCATCCGCCCGGAGCAGATCTGCCTGCACATTTTCCCCACCAAAAGCAAATGCCCCAGCCAATTCTCCTTTCGCATTGACAACGCGATAACATGGAATATGTTCCGGGTCCGGATTGTGATGCAGTGCATTTCCGACCGCGCGCGCCATGCGAGGATTGCCCGCCATCGCCGCGACATCTCCATACGTCGCCACCTTACCGCGGGGAATTTGCCGCACTGCCTGATATATGCGCTGCGTCGGGCTATCCGACACCAAATCATAACTTTCTGCGATCATCCGCTTCAGCGTATCTTCCGGTACAGTGCCATCAATAACTACCGTGTTCCAATGCTCCTTGTTTTGATGATACCCCGGCTGTACCGCTGTAAATGCCTCGCGCCAAAAATCTCTCCATTCCGGATCAACTTTCACATTGATATGCAATAAACCATCCTTTTCATAAGTCCACAGAAATGCTTTCTTTGTGTTTCGAACACGCACCAACTGCCAATTAGGATCCCGAAATGGCGCATTCTGGTAGGTGTCCGGATAGATCAGACTCATAAATTCAGCACCTTCTTCCGATGAAGAAGCGACTGCTGCACTTGCCAGTAACATAGGTGCCCATCCCGTTCCATCTGTATGTAGTGCCAGTGGCGTGATACCTGCGTTTGTAAGTTTGTCACAACACGCCCAGAACTCATCCCATGTTGTTGGAAAGGAATCAATGCCGGCTTTGTTAAACAATTCCTGATTCCAGAATATGCCGCAGCAGGAAAAAGCCGCAGTTGAAATTGGTGCAAGATAAATATTTCCGTCTGCGTAAGTGCAGCCTTCCTGTACAACAGGTTCGATCATGGAAGACCACTCTTCGTCTGCATCAATATATGGAGTCAGATCCACAATTCGGTTTTCTGCAATCATTTTCTGATAAAAAGAAGGAAGCATTCGAAGATCTGTAATAATATCCGGAAGTTCATCGGTTGCATTCAATCGTTTCAGGTTTTGACGATAGTCATCTTCTGTCTCTACGATCCAGTCAACATCCAGTTCATAGGTTCCTTTGTATTTTTTATTAAATGCTTCCACTACTTGCTGTTCATTTTTCGTTCCGGTAGATGGATCCACGGTCAGAATAATGGATATTTTTACTGGTTCTTTGGATTCTTCTGCCAGTTTTTTTTCAGATGTTTTACAGCCGGTCAGCAGGCAGATCATAAGTAGAAGTATAAACATACTTCGGATTGCTTTTTTGATATGTTGCTTTTTCATGATTCCTGCTCACCTCCTTTTGGCACTTTTATCGTACAAGTTGTACTTGCATCGGTTGTTTCGTAGTAATATGTAATCTTATCACCGTATTTTAACCGCAGTCTAGTCAGTATATTAAATACACCGTATCCATGTTTTTTGTCAGGAAATGCCTCTTTGATCTGAGAAATAGGTAAATGCGTAAGTCCGTTGATCTTTTCTACCATATCTTTATTCATTGGCATGCCGGTATTATAGACAGATAGCACCAGAACATCATTTTCTTCTGTAATCCGTATCCGTATATAGCCCCCCTCATAGATTTCACTGAATCCATATTTTACTGCATTTTCTACTAATGGCTGAAGAATCAGCTTCAGGATTTTATTTTCTTTTGCATTGACCTGACAGTCAATTTCATACTCAAACAAATCTACGTTTCGGATCTGCTGGATTTCCATGTAGCTTTTCACATTTTCCAGCTCATCTTCTACGGATACAATATCACTTCCTTTACTGAGGCAGAGGCGCAGGTACTTTGAAAGAGCCTGGATCATACGCATGGTCGTTTCCTCTTTGTTCATACGCGCAAGCATATAGATGGTATCCAGTGTATTATACAGAAAATGTGGATTGATCTGACTGATCAGCATATTTAATTCACTGGTGCGCAGTTCTTTTTCCTGTAATTTAATTTCATTGACAAGTTGTTCAATATTGCCAAGCATTTCATTGTAAGAATGTCCAATCTGATCTAATTCCGTGTTTGTGTGAAGTTCCGGCATATGTGTATAATCTCCACCGTCAAATCCAGTCATATATGTGGTGATTTCCTGGACCGGTCTGGTGAACCGATTAGAGAACAAGATACTGAGTAATAGGGCTAATACTACAATAATCAGGTAAATCAGAACCAATACAATTAAAATCTGGGTGGTCTGACTTGTAACAACTTCATTTGGCACATACGTAAAAATGGAAAACGAACAGTCCTTTTGATAGTAAGCAGACAGATAACCACCCGTTACAGCCTCTCCATTGAGAATAATTCCCGTATCAGAGGATTTTTTACATGCGCTTATCAAAGTTTTCGTCACATTGTCCGGCAAGGCAGTGTTTTTCTGATTCAGAGCATAAATATTTCCATTCTGATCCATTATTCCGGTTAGAATGGAAGAATCTGCCTTTTCGGAA
>OLPU01001542.1_pt1 | contig 17012 bp, 18 predicted proteins | sample 1673111 | NCBI WGS metagenome assembly OLPU01 (sample SAMEA3136755, study PRJEB25190) | human gut metagenome | reverse complement strand
AAGTAAAGAATCTACGACAGTCACTTATACATTACAGATTCCTGTATTCAAATATACAGGAGATGAAAAAAAACCGCTTGCTGGAGCAAAATTTGCATTGTATGAAAGTGCAACAGGTGGAGAAGCGGTTAAATTAGTGCAAAAAGAAAATACGCAAGATTATCGTAGAGCATTAAAAACAGAAAGCGGTATAACAGAAGTAGAGACTACAAGTACAGGAGAATTTAATATCCAGGGACTTAAGCCAGGAACATATTGGTTAGAAGAGACAGCTGCACCAAAAGGATATAACAAGTTGGCTAAGAGAATTGAGGTTAAGATTGTTGAACATGGAACTTTAGTAATTGATGGAAAAACCACTGAAAATAATTCTCCTATTAATAAGGTTAATGTAGAAAACAAATCCGGTTCCCTCCTCCCATCTACAGGTGGTATGGGTACAACTATATTCTATATCGCAGGAGCTTTCTTAGTACTTATTTCTGGTGTTGTACTGATTGCAAAGAAGAGAACAGACTCTAAATAAAGAAGGAACAGTTGCTAATCGCACGTAGTGTGAACAGTAACAGGATTAAATTTGTTGTAAGGGGAATGGGAAGCATTCCCTTTACAACAGTAAGGAGAGGGTTGGAAGAGCAAGATGAAAAAACAGATATCAACGATTATTACCGTGATTGTTTTTGTTACAGGCCTGTCCTTACTGTTGTATCCAACAGTGAGTAATTATTGGAATTCATTGCATCAGACGAAAGCAGTTGCAAATTATTCGGATGCGATGGAGAAGATGGATAAGCAGAAGAAGCAGGATGCAATTGATGCGGCGAAGGCATATAACGAAGCCCTTTTATCGAATGCCGGGCGTTTTACACCGACGGAAGAAGAACTGGATACTTACAAAAGTTTATTGAATGCGGATGGTACAGGAATGATGGGGTACATTGAGATTCCTGAGATTCGATGTGAGCTTGCTATTTACCATACAGTGGATGAATCTGTTTTGCAGGTCGGGATAGGACATCTGGAAGGTTCCAGCTTGCCGGTGGGCGGAAGTGGAACGCATTGTGTTTTATCCGGGCACAGAGGACTTCCGAGTGCACAGCTTTTTACGAAGCTGGATCGATTGAAGAAGGGAGACATTTTCACGCTTCATGTATATGATCAGGTATTGACATATGAAGTAGATCAGATTGCGATTGTAGAGCCGGAGGATTATGGACTTCTTCAGATTGAGGAAGGACAGGATCTGTGTACTTTATTTACTTGTACGCCTTATGGTATTAATACGCATCGTTTGTTGGTACGTGGGCACAGGATCGAGAATCGTGCAGGAAGTGATGTGAGAGTTACATCAGATGCGGCGAAGGTAAGTAGTGTACTGGTTGCGGTATGTATTGCCATTCCTCTTTTAATCATCAGTTTCCTTGTAGCGGATCGGTCCGCTGGTCGTTCGAAGAAAAAGAATAAGAAATAAATCAATCAGTGGGAGGGAGAACATGCGAAGTCCAAAGAAAAGAATCCGCCACAGAGATAGGAATTATATGATATATGTGCTGACGTTTCTCATTGCGCTGACCGGGATACTCGGAATCTCAAAGGGCAATCCGGTTCTGGCAGCGGAAGAAGAGAGTACGCAGAAGGGGAGCATCTCGCTCGTCTGCCCGGTTGAGGGGATGGAGCTGTCTCTGTACCGTGTGGCAGAGTATGAGGAGTCGGGCAGTTTTACATTGACGGAACAATTCCAGAAGTATCCGGTCTCACTGGAGCAGAAGAGCCAGGAGGGCTGGCAGGGGACAGCGGATGCGCTGGCGGACTATATCAGACGTGATGGAATCACAGCAGATGCAGTACTCATATCAGGGTCGGACAGAACCGTATGTTTTACAGATCTTAACTGGGGACTTTATCTTGTGCTGGGACAGACAACAGAGCTGCAGGAAGACGGCAAGACACAGATCTATGAGCCACAGACAGCATTGATTGCATTGCCGGAGGATTCAAAGGAAACTTCAGAAGGGACAGATCCTTATCAGGTGACAGCGGTTCTGAAGTTCGAGAAGAACGACAAACCGGGAAATCCAGAAGAGACGAAGATTCATGTATTGAAAGTGTGGAAGCAGGATCAGGAGAAAGAACGCCCGGATTCTATCGTGGTAGAACTGCTGCAGACGGATGTGGAGGGGAATACAACAGTCGTTGACCGTCAGACACTTACGAAAGAAAACCAGTGGTCCTATACATGGAAGAATCTTTCCACGTTGATGCGCTGGAGTGTGTCAGAGGCAGAGGTGCCGAATGGGTATACAGTTGCTGTTACGCGTGAAGGGGATACAGTTGTCTTGACAAATACAGCAAAGAAGTCAGGAAATCCTGACGGAGAAGTGAATCCACCATCGAAGAAGCCGACGGATAAAACAGTAAATAAAACAACAGACAAAACATCAGACAAGCTTCCACAGACAGGACAGCTCTGGTGGCCGGTACTTGTGCTTTTGTTTGTAGGTGCGATCTGTCTGCTGGCGGGAAGAGTTTTACGGGATAGAAAAGAAGAGAAGAATCGATGAGCAAGAAGAAAAAGAATCAGATAGGAAAGATATTTACAATCACAGGGTTGCTGCTTTTCGCAGCAGCCCTTGCTCTTTCTGCATACAATCTTTGGGATGGTTATCGGGCAGAGCAAAGCAGAGAGAAGCTGTTGGAAGAATATAGAGACAAGCACCAGGACATTTCTGATAAGGGAGAGCAGACAGAGGAATCTGACGGACAGATACCGGATTATCAGCTGAACCCGGAGATGGAGATGCCGGAGGTCATGTTGGAAGAGCTGGATGGCGCAGCGTGCATCGGAGTGCTTGAGATACCGACGATCGACTTGAAGCTTCCGGTATTGAGCGAATGGAGCTACCCGCTTCTGAAGAAAGCACCTTGCCGCTATTCGGGCAGTGCTTATCTGGATAATCTCGTGATCGCAGCACATAATTACAGAGCACATTTCGGGAAGTTGAAAGAACTGGAGATGGGTGACGAGGTGATCTTCACAGATGCAGCCGGGAATCGGTTCGAATACAAAGTGGCAGCGGTAGAGGCATTGACTCCACAAAGCGTGGAAGATATGACAAGTGGAGAATGGGCGTTGAGCTTGTTCACTTGTACGCTGGATGGAAAGAACAGGGTGACGGTGCGGTGTGAGGTTGCTGGTCGCACATCGTGTGAGCAGTAAAAGATTTGTTTGACATAAGAAAAAAGAAATGCTAGTATAATAAATAGAAAGGTGCTACCGATGACGGTTCGCCTGATATTTTATAGGGTTAAAAATAACCGCAGAGTTTCTCAGGCTGGGCGGTTATTTTTGCGTCTTGGAATCATGCTTTCCACGCACGTAACCAAGACTATAAAAAGTCGCACACAGTGAAATCACTGCAATAAGGTCAGTAATGGTCAGCATAGGCCAATTCTCCTCTCCAAGATTTCTCAAATGAGAGATGATCTATGTAATCGGAGCTATAAACTCTCCGCGCAAAGCGAACCGCCATTCACGTCAATGTGAAGTAGCACCCCAGGCATAAAGCCTGAACATATGATAGCAAATATGTTAAGAAAAATCAACATAAAAAGTAACACATATAAAGTATAGTGGAGAAGATGGTTCTCATTTTTTGAAAAATTTGGAAAAAGTTCGACAGTGTCGAACGAATTTTTTACGAAACAGAGCGTATGATGGGAAACCAAGCGTACAGCACATGGTGTTCGGAACGAAACTGATTGAGCGAGAGACGACATAGAAGAAAAATCGGATTGACGAAATAGCATTAAAAAGATACAATATGGTTAGAATACTACTATAGTTAACTTGAGGAGGTGCTAGTATGAATATTCGTCCATCAGCAGCAATCCGTCAAAATTATAATGAGATTGCAGATATGTGTCGTAAAACTGCAGAACCCGTATTTCTTACAAAAAATGGCGAAGGCGATCTGGTTGTCATGGATATAGAAACCTTCAATCGCAGAGAAAAAATGTTGAAGTTAAGGGAGGAACTGCTTGCAGTCGAAGAGGATCGGATGGCAGGGAGAAGTGGATGCACAGTAGATGAACTGGATGCATATCTTGAGGATGTGATTGCAGAGGTATAGTGAATGGCAGATAAAAAGTACAAAGTAATTGTTTCTGACAGGGCAAAGAGAATGTTGGGAGCGCATATTCGGTTTATGGCTCAGGTTAATAAAGATGCCGCCAGCACAAAGAAGAAGGAAATAATAACAGCAATCCGCGCCTTGAATCATATGCCGCAGCGTTTTCCGTTTTTTGAAGAAGCGTATATTCCACCGAATAAATATCATAAGATGTTTATTGAAAAATGGTATCTGATTCTTTATCAGATACAGGATGATACGGTATATGTGGAGTATATTGTTGAGTGCAGAAAAGATTATAACTGGTTGATTCATTAAATAAAAGAGTCAGGTATCGGGGAAAGTAAAACATCTCGGATACCTGATTTTTTTACATTTTTTAATCATTTACATCTCCGATCGATATTGTATAATAAAAAATGTAGAAAAATATTAAAACATAGTTGACAGATGGGTTTTATAAGTATATAATACAAACCATCAAAAACACACCAACTAAGTAGGTTAATAAAGAAAGTGAGGATATAGACTATGGCGGCAATTTATAAAGGCACACTTGGACTGATTGGAAACACACCACTTGTTGAACCTGTGAATCTGGAAAAAGAGCTTGGACTTGAAGCAACGATTCTTGTAAAGCTTGAGTATCTTAATCCGGCAGGAAGTGTGAAAGATCGTGTTGCGAAGGCAATGATCGAAGATGCAGAAGAGAAAGGAATCCTGAAAGAAGGTTCTGTTATCATCGAACCTACTTCCGGAAACACAGGAATCGGACTTGCATCAATCGCAGCAGCGAAGGGGTACAGAGCAATTCTTACCATGCCAGAGACCATGAGTGTTGAGCGAAGAAATATCCTCAAAGCATATGGAGCAGAGATCGTACTTACAGAAGGTACAAAGGGAATGAAGGGAGCAATTGCAAAAGCTGAAGAGCTTGCAAAAGAAATCCCGAACAGCTTTATCCCGGGACAGTTCGTTAATCCGGCGAACTCAAAAGCACACAGAGAGACAACAGGCCCGGAGATCTGGAAAGACACAGATGGAAATGTTGATATCTTTATCGCCGGTGTTGGTACAGGTGGAACACTGACAGGTGTTGGTGAATATCTGAAGTCCCAGAAACCGGATGTGAAGGTTGTAGCACTTGAGCCTGCAGCATCCCCGGTACTTTCAGAAGGAAAGGGCGGACCGCACAAGATTCAGGGAATCGGAGCAGGATTCGTACCGGATGTCCTTAATACAAAGATCTATGATGAGATATACAAAGCAGACAATGACGAAGGATTCGCAGCCGCGAAGCTTCTTGCAAAGACAGAAGGAATCCTGGTAGGTATTTCTTCAGGAGCAGCACTTTCCGGAGCGATCGCATATGCAAAGAAACCGGAGAACAAGGGCAAGACAATCGTAGCACTTCTTCCGGATAGCGGAGACAGATACTACTCTACACCACTCTTTACAGAGTAGGCACGAATATCAAGACAACAGCAAGGCATTAATTAAGTAAGATTTTAACTTCCAAACAGCTCTGGCTGCGGAATAAGAATACAAAACAGGAATTAGAAAAAGGAGAATAAACCCATGGCAAAATTAGAGAGAAAAGACAGAAAATTTAAATTTGAGACATTACAGCTTCACGTAGGCCAGGAGCAGCCGGATCCGGTGACAGATGCAAGAGCAGTACCAATCTACCAGACTTCTTCTTATGTGTTCCGCAACAGCCAGCATGCAGCAGACCGTTTCGGACTGAAAGACGCAGGAAATATTTACGGACGTCTGACAAACCCGACAGAGGATGTGTTTGAGAAGAGAATTGCAGCACTTGAAGGAGGTACAGCAGCACTTGCAGTAGCATCCGGAGCAGCAGCAATCACATATACAATTGAGAATCTGGCTCAGCAGGGAGATCACATCGTATCTGCAAAGAATATTTATGGAGGATCTTTCAACCTTCTTGAGCATACACTTCCGAATTATGGAATTACAACAACATTTGTTGACATTTTCAATCTGGAAGAAGTTGAGAATGCAATCCAGGAGAATACAAAAGCTGTTTACATCGAGACACTTGGTAATCCGAACTCAGATGTAGTTGATATTGAAGCAATCGCAAATATCGCACATAAGCATAAAATCCCGCTTGTTGTAGATAATACATTTGCAACACCTTATCTTGTAAGACCAATCGAGTACGGTGCTGACATTGTTGTTCACTCTGCTACAAAGTTCATCGGTGGACATGGAACAACAATCGGTGGAGTTATCATCGAGGGCGGTAAGTTCGACTGGGAGGCTTCAGGAAAATTCCCGTCACTGACAGATCCGAACCCAAGCTACCACGGCATCAGCTTTACAAAGGCTTGCGGACCGGCTGCATTTGTTACAAAGATCAGAGCAATCCTTTTGAGAGATACAGGAGCAACAATTTCTCCGATCAGTTCCTTTATCTTCCTGCAGGGACTTGAGACACTTTCCCTTCGTGTAGAGCGTCATGTGGAAAATGCACTGAAGGTTGTTGAGTATCTGAACAATCATCCACAGGTTGAGAGAGTACATCACCCATCTGTAGATCCAGATCCGAAACAGCAGGAACTTTATAAGAAATATTTCCCGAACGGCGGTGGTTCTATCTTCACATTTGAGATCAAAGGTGATTCTAAGAAAGCTCAGGATTTCATTGATAACCTGGAACTGTTCTCATTGCTTGCAAATGTAGCGGATGTGAAATCACTTGTTATCCACCCGGCTACAACAACACACAGCCAGTGCACAGAGGAAGAGCTTCTTGATCAGGGAATCAAGCCAAACACAATCCGTCTGTCTATCGGTACAGAGAATATTGATGATATCATCCAGGATCTGGATGAGGCATTCAAAGCAATTCAGTAAATAAGAATCAGAGAAATCTGTAAGAAGTAGGAGCAGTAAAAGCTGCTCCTACAGTGCTTAGAAGAAAGGAGTAGAAGCGTTTGAAATTATCAAAGAAAAGCAGATATGGACTGCGTGCTCTTATTGATCTGGCGGTGAATTCACGGACAGAGCTGGTTTCATTAGGGAGTATCGCACAGAGAAATGACATTTCCGCCCAGTATCTTGAGCATGTATTTTCAGCTCTTCGCAAGGCTCATATTGTAAAGAGTATGAAAGGTTCCCAGGGAGGATATTTTCTTGAGAGAGATCCGAAAGAAATCACGGTTGCACAGATTGTAGAGGCACTGGAAGGAACGTATGACCTGGAAGATGAAGTTGATCGAAATAGCGTGGGACGTGGAGATCAGGAAGCAATTCAGCATCTGATCATTGACCGAATCAATGATTGTGTTCAGGAGATTCTGGAAGATGTGACGCTTAAGGATCTTGTGGATGCATACGAAGGGTATCAGGATTCTGTTGAGGGAATGTACTATATTTAATAGAGTGGAACGTAAGGAGCAGAGACAGACAGCATGGCAGAAAATTATCAATTTGAAACACGATGTATTCACGGGGACGGAGGATTTGTAGAGGGACATCCATACGGAGCAGTCTCCGTTCCCATTTTTCAGACAGCAACCTTCGCACACCCGGGAATCGGAAAAAGCACAGGATATGATTATTCCCGCGAGAGCAATCCAACACGGTATGAATTAGAAAGCGTAATGTCCTCTTTAGAAGGAGCGGATGACAGTATTGCATGCTCGACAGGAATGGCGGCAATTGGAATCTGCCTGGAGCTTTTCGGAGAAGGAGATCATATTTTATGTACAGAAGATCTGTACGGCGGAACTGTGCGAATGTTTGAAAGCATTGGCGAAAAGCGAGGATTAAAGTTTTCTTATGTAGATACTTCAGATATTGATCTTGTAAGAAAGAATATCAGAAAAGAGACAAAGGCACTTTATATTGAGACACCAAGCAATCCAACGATGAGGATTACAGATTTTGCAGAGATGAGAAAACTCGCAGACGAATTTGGGTTACTGATTCTTGCGGATAATACATTCCTTTCTCCTTATTTCCAGAAACCGCTACAGTTGGGTGCTGATATCGTAGTACATAGCGGGACAAAATTCCTTGGAGGACACAATGATGTTCTCGCAGGATTTGTTTGTGTTAAAGGGAAAGAGCTGTCGGAAAAATTGCGTTATACATATAAGACAGTTGGCTGTAGTCTGTCTCCGTTTGACAGTTTCCTTGTACTTCGCGGAATCAAAACTTTATCAGTGCGTCTGGAGCGCCAGCAGGAGAATGCGAAGAAGATCGCACTTTGGCTGAAAAACAGACCGGAAGTGACAGAAGTTTATTATCCGGGTCTGGAAGATCATCCGGGTTACGAGGTGAACCGGAAGCAGGCGACAGGAGCAGGAAGTATGCTTTCTTTCCGTGTAGATACGGTGGAACGTACAAGAAAGATTCTTGAAAGTGTGAAATTGATCTCTTATGCGGAGAGCCTTGGCGGTGTAGAATCATTGATCACATATCCAATGCTTCAGACACACGGTGATGTACCGGTGGAGATAAGAGAACATCTTGGAATCACAGAAGATTTCCTTAGAATGTCCGTTGGAATTGAAAATGCTGAAGATCTGATCAAAGATCTGGAACAGGCATTTCAATAAAAGGAGTAAAAATGAGTGAGAAGAATTTGAATTTTGACCAGCCTGTAGAGAGAAGAGGAACCCATAGTCTGAAGTATGATTTTGCAGAAGAAAGAGGGAGAAAAAAAGATATTCTTCCGTTGTGGGTCGCTGATATGGATTTTAAGACGTCATCTTTCGTCCAGGAAGCATTGATCCGTCAGGCAGAGCATGGAATTTATGGATATACAGAGTCAGATCAGGAGTATTATGATGCGGTCAGCTCCTGGATGGAACGCCGTCACGGATGGAAGATCGACAAGGAGTGGATCACAAAGACTCCGGGAATTGTCTTTGCACTGGCAATGGCGGTGAAGGCTTATACAGAACCTGGGGATTATATTCTGATCCAGGATCCGGTCTATTATCCATTCCGGGAAGTGATTGAAAGCAATGACCGTAAAGTGGCCGCCAATATCCTTATCTGTAAGGAAGATGGATCTTATGCGATTGATTTCGAAGATTTTGAACGCCAGATCGTGGAAAAGGGTGTGAAATTATTCTTATTCTGCAGCCCACACAACCCGGTCAGCCGGGTATGGACAAGGGAAGAAGTGGAGCGTCTGGGAGACATTTGCCTAAAGCATCAGGTGATTATTGTAAGTGATGAGATTCATGCAGACTTCGTATTTGAAGGGAAGCATCAGGTGCTTGTAGATCTTAAGGACGAGTATAAAGACATTACAGTGACATGTACTTCCCCGGGGAAGACATTCAATCTTGCTGGACTTCAGATTTCCAATATTATCATTCCAAATGCAAGTCTTCGCAAGGAATTTCAGCATCAGGTAACTGCAGCCGGGTATAGTCAGGTCGGCGCACCCGGAATCTTTGCGCTGATCGCTGCGTATACTCAGGGCGAAGAATGGTATCAGGCGATGAAACAGTATGTGAAGTCGAACATTGATTTCCTTCATACATGGATGGCAGAACATTTACCACAGATCAAGGTGACAAAGACAGAAGGGACCTATCTCGTCTGGATGGATTTCCGGGCATTAGGGCTTTCAGATAAGGAACTAAAAGAACTGATAGAAGATAAGGCAGAGGTTTGGCTGGATGGAGGAGCGATCTTCGGAGAGTCTGGAAGTGGTTTTGAGCGGATCAACGTGGCTTGCCAGAGAGCGACGCTTGTGGAAGCGTTGGATCGGATTGAAAAAGCAGTGAAAGAAAAGGTTCACGGATGATTAGATAAAATAGAAACAGAAAAAGATGGATAAGCAATAAAAGCATTACTTATCCATCTTTTTCTATGTAGATCTGATTTCCCATTGTATTGAAACAACTGTTATTTCGTTCCCCCTGAAATAATGCTATTTCTCAATCTTGCATGGAATGGCCGGTTCATGAAAGTTAGCAAGTGTGATACTTCCAAGATAATCCTCGATAAGGTTATCCAGTTTTTCCCAAATCGGACGTGTCGGACACTGACCCGCACGTGCACATTCCGGTGCATGATCCTCCAGACACGCTACAGCTGCAAGGCTTCCTTCTGTCGCATGAAGAATCGAAGCGAGAGTGTATTCTTCCGGAGATTTTGTCAGGCGGTAGCCGCCGCCCTTTCCGCGAAGTCCAAGGATAAATCCTTGTGTGACAAGAGATTTTAAAATATTTTCCAAATACTTTTCAGAAATCTCCTGACGTGCTGCGATCTCTTTCAGCGGTGTGTAAGAGTCCGGATCCTGCTGAGACAGATCAATCATGACTCGGAGAGCATAACGCCCTCTTGTAGAGATAATCATAACCTATTTCCTCCCAAGTTACCTATAATTTTACATTGTGAATAGTGTATCATATGTTAAGAAAATAAACAAGTTGTCGAGGTAAAGTGAAACAGTGCAAAAGCATTAAAGTTTGTTGAAAACAAACGAAAACGAGTGTGTCTAAAAATGAAATAACCGTGAAATTGTATTAACTTTACTGGAATTTACAGTGCGTTTGTGATACTCTAAAGACTGTAAGTCCTGATCGGAATGCTATCTTTCTGATCAGACAGAAAAGACTGGGTTACTGTTCACTCCCGTGTCAATCACTTCGCTGATTGACACGGAGTGAACAGTAACAAGACTGGAGAGAGAATATGAAAAGATTAGTAGTAGCATTACTTCTGGCAAGCACATTGTGTATGACAGGATGCGGCGATACGAAGAAAACAGAACCGGCTGCATCTACGACAGAAGAGGTGGACAAAGCAAGCAGTACGATGAAAGAACAGATGGGAGACAACGCGGTTCTTCCAAGTGATTCTGTTAAGAGAGTTATGGCAAAGCAGTGGAAGGTGATTGGAACAGATACTGTGTATGATCTGAAAGAAGATGGAACAGGAACTAAGGATGACGCCGGACTGACATTTGAGTGTGGATTTGATGAGGATAACAACATTACAATCAAGATCACAATGGACGGCGAAGAAGAAGGTAAACTGTATGCGGTTACGACAGATGATACAGGCTATGGCGTAGTGCTGGAGTCCCTGGATGGTGGTAAGGATATAAAATTACTCCAGGCGGATACAGAACTTCTGGATCTGACGGATGACCGTGCGAAGGGGCTGATCGGAAAGTGGACAGACAACAGCGGAAATGAATATAAATTAAAGAAGGATGGAAAGCTTGTGATCAAGAGTTCCTCCGGTGAAACAAAGGGAACATATTGTGTTGCAGAGAATGCAGACGGTACATTGAGGCTGAATCTGGTTATCTCCGGTGGAACACTGGAATATGTCTATACACTGTCAGATGATGGATCTACAGTGGAATTATGTAGTCCGGGAACAGATACGGTACATAAGTGGACGAAAGCCTAAAGTGTGGTGAATAAAAGAGATGCAGTTTGCGCATGAATTGATCGTTCCGGAAGTTGGATTTCCTTTTAAACTATTCTTATTTGAAGGCAGAGAAGGACATTACCATAGAGAAAAACATTGGCACAGATCGATTGAGATTTTTGCAGTGTGCAACGGAGAACTGGAATTTAAGATCGATGAGAAGACCTGGCATCTGACAGCGGGAGAATTTATGATTGTGAATTCGAATGAGGTTCATGAAGTAGATTCTCCGTTGCCAAACGAGACGATCGTTCTTCAGATTCCGTTGAAAGTTTTTGAAAAATATTATACAGGAGAGCAATTTATCTGGTTTACGCATGAACCGGGACGTAAGGACGCGCGCTTTATGGAATTGTTGGAAGAACTGTATCAGACGTATTGCGAAAAGCAGTGTGGATATGACATGAAGATGAACAGTATTTTTTATCATCTTTTATATCTCCTTGTGAAAGAATACCGTCTGACGGAAGTTGAGGATGCTTTTGTAAGGAAGAATAAGAATCTGAACAAGCTTTCAGCAATCACATCTTATATGAAAGAGAATTATGCACAGGAGCTCAGTCTGGAAGAAGTGGCAAGAATTTTTGGCTACTCACCAACGTACTTGTCGAGGATGTTTCAGAAGTATGCGGGAATCACATATAAGAGCTATCTGCAGAATATCCGTCTGGAATATGCAATGAAAGACCTGAAGGGCGGAAAATATAATATCACTGAGACAGCACTTCGCAGCGGCTTCTCCGGAAGCAAGGCGATGGCAAGGGCATTTCGAAAAAAATACGGGATTCTTCCAAGTAAATATCGAGAAAATGGGTAACTGTTCAGAGCCAAGCAAAATTTCAAAAACAGGCATAAATGCTTGCATTTTTAAGACTGTTTTTGAAATTTTATTTGGCGGATACGCCACACCGACGAAATGCGTAGCATTTTGGAGGTTGGCTCTGAACAGTTACGAAAATGGAATATAAATAAAAAGAAAAAATGACTAACAGTACAAAATATATTGACTGTTAGTCATTTTTATTGTATAGTGCAAGAAGAGATTAAAATGACCAATGGTCATAAACTGAATATGAGGAAGGAAGCGAAAAAGGATATGATGGTAAAGTTTGGAAAAAAGATAGTAAAATTCAGAGTGCCGATTCTGATTCTCAGTATCTTATTGTTGATTCCGTCTGCATTGGGGTATCTGCATACGAGAATTAATTATGATGTATTGACTTACCTGCCGGATAACATCGAGACGATGAAAGGCCAGGATATTTTGGTAAATGATTTCGGCACAGGTGCATTTTCGATGTTTATAGTCGATGGAATGGAAGACAAGGATGTATCGAAGCTAAAAGAGAAGATTGAGAAGGTAGATCATGTAAAAGAGGTTATCTGGTATGATTCTATCGCAGATATCAGTATGCCGAAGAGCATGCTGCCGACAAAAGTCTATGATGCATTTAACTCCGAGACCGGAACGATGATGGCAATCTTCTTTGATGAAGGAACATCTTCGGACGGAACAATGGAAGCAATCTCCGAGATCCGTTCTTTGGCGGGCGAGCAGTGCTTTTTAAGTGGTATGTCAGCTGTTGTTACAGATACGAAGGAGCTGGCGGAGAAAGAGACACCGTTGTATGTATTGATCGCGGTTGTACTGGCGATGATCGTGCTCGGTCTTACAATGGAATCGTTCTTTGTACCGATCCTCTTCATGCTCAGTATTGGAATCGCGATTGTCTATAACCTGGGAAGTAACTACTTTATGGGAGAGATCTCCTATATTACAAAGGCATTGGCAGCAGTTCTGCAGCTGGGTGTAACGCTGGACTATTCGATTTTCCTGATGCATAGTTACGAAGAACAGCAGATCCGTTACGATGGAGATAAACACCGTGCAATGGCACATGCAATCTCACAGACATTTTCATCTGTAATTGGAAGCTCCGTCACAACAATTGCCGGATTTATCGCACTGTGCTTTATGTCATTCACACTTGGACTTGATATCGGTGTTGTTATGGTTAAGGGTGTTATCCTTGGTGTACTTGCCTGCGTAACAATCCTTCCATCCATGATCCTGTGTTGTGACAAGATTATTGAGAAGACAAAACATAAACCATTCCTTCCGGATATCGGAAGAATTTCAGACAAGGTTACAAAGAGATATCTGATTTATGTAGCGCTCTTTATTATTTTGTTATTCCCGGCAATCTACGGAAATAACCATACAGGCGTTTATTACAACCTGGATGAGACACTTCCAAAAGATCTTCCGAGCATCATTGCAAATGAGAAATTGAAGGAAGATTACGACATGAATACGACGCACATGATTCTTGTAGACAGCTCTACAGATTCAGCGGACGTAGGCAAGATGCTGAATGAGATGGATAAGGTAGACGGAATCAAATGGGCACTTGGACTTGACTCCCTGATCGGGCCGTCCGTACCGGCAAGCATGATCCCAGATTCAGTGACAAGATCATTAAAGAATGATAAGTACCAGCTTGTACTGGCGAACTCAGAATATAAGGTAGCTACAGATGAACTGAATGACCAGATCAAAGAGCTGAATACAATTCTTCATAAATATGATGAAGGTGGAATGCTGATCGGAGAAGGCCCTCTGACAGCAGATTTGATCGACATTACAGATAAAGATTTCAAGACAGTAAGTGCAGTATCAATCGGAATTATTTTCGTGATCATCATGCTTCTGTTCAAGTCAATCTCACTGCCGATCATCCTGGTAGGCGTTATTGAGTTCGCGATTTTCGTCAATATGGGTATTCCATACTACATGGGAACTAAGTTGCCATTCGTGGCATCCATCGTAATCGGAACCATTCAGCTTGGATCCACCGTAGACTATGCAATTCTTATGACAACTCGTTATAAGAGAGAGCGTAACCATGGTGCAAATAAATACGATTCCATCACAACTGCGCACCGCGTGTCCGCACAGTCCATCATGGTAAGTGCGTTGAGCTTCTTCGCAGCAACGATCGGTGTAGGACTTTACTCCAACATTGATATGATCAGTTCCCTGTGTATCCTGATGGCGAGAGGAGCACTGATCAGTATGGTAGTCGTAATCTTCGTACTGCCGTCCATGTTCATGGTATTTGATAAAGTGATCGTGAAGACAAGTAAGGGATTCCTGCCACCGAAGGAATAATGGGGCATGGAATAGAATGAGAGAGTAAAAAAGGAAGCGGTTCGCTTCCTTTTTTGCTTATGAAAATAAATATCAGGATTTTTTCTTTGCATCATGCATCTTCCGAACCTCAGTAGGCGTAGTCTCAAAATGTTCAAAGAACATTCGACGGAATAATTTATAATTGGTAAATCCAACATTTGAGAAAAATAATAAAAACTATTGCAATTTTTTTGATTTTTGAATATACTATATGCAACAGAGTTGCCCGAAGTCGTTTTGGCATTGGGGACCAAGCTGAGTCTTGTGCTCAGCTTTTTTACGTTAAGGAGAGATTTTATGGATTTGAAAAAACCATTGACTTTCGATGAACAATTGGATAAGTTAGCAGCTCATGGGATGATTATCACAGACAGAGAAAAAGCAAAAGATATTTTGAAAAGAGTAAATTATTATCGTTTTACGGGTTATGCTCTACAATTCAGACAAGACCCTTCAAGTAGTGACTATATTGCGGGAACTACATTTGAAACGGTATATCATCTATATAAAGTTGATGAAATATTACGTGATACATTTCGACGGTATATTGAAAAAGCAGAAGTATATTATAGAACACAGATTGCATATGGATTTTCAATTGCTAAATGTACGGAGACTCCGTATGAACAGCATTATGATGAGAATAATTTCTATAACAAAAAGGGTTATAGGGAAGTTATGGAAAATTTCAGCAGGGAGAAAAATTATTATAAAGATAGTCTGATTGTGAAGCATCATAAAATGAAATACTCTAGTAAAATGCCATTGTGGGTTATTGTAGAATTGATGTCTTTTTCTAATATGTCTAAATTATACAGTTCTATGTATTATTCAGAAAAAGATGCTATTGCTCATATGGTTGGTGTTGGAAGAGATACACTAGAAAATCATCTTCATTGTTTATCGGTTTTACGAAACAAATGTGCGCATGCGGCTAGAATGTATAATACAGATTTTAATCCTCCGGCAAAGTTTACAACGTCATTTTTGAGAAAACATCCAGAAATAAAGAACAACTCACTATTTGCGTATACGCTTGTTTTGTTAAAAAGATTACCAGGTGAGAGTAGTAAAAAATCTTTAATCCAAACAGTGGAAAATGTAATAAGTGAGTATAGTGATGATATTGATTTGAAGTTGATCGGATTCCCGGAAAACTACATGGAAATTATGAAAAATAATTTGTGATAAATAAATAATCGTATCTTTGATATCAAATATAATGAAAAAGAACCTGATCAAATATTCAGGTTCTTTTTCATTGTATTAGTGTACATTTCACTTTCAGAAAGAAAAGATAAGAAATGGGCATTATTTGGCTAATTATTTGGTCGATAATGCCTTTTTAAGTTGGTAAAATGACCATAGAAACAAACGAAACAGGAAACAGACTTCTTGTAGCGATGAATAAATGGCTGATCGCGCATGAGGATGCACAGATTGAAGGTGCGTTCTGTGGGTTAAAAGGTGAGAACGTCGAAGTCTGATTGAAAATGGATGCCGGGGTTTCCAAAAATCAGGATCGTGTTATTCACAAGGTTTCTGCATGATGTGTGGAAAACCAAATGAAATTACAGGAAAAGTGTGGATAACGTAACATGAGAAAGATAGAAATAATAACAAGTATAAAGAAAGCGAGGATTTTATTATGAGTAATATGCCAGAATTAAAAATCGGTGTTGTAGCAGTGAGCAGAGATTGTTTCCCGGAGAGTCTTTCCGTGAACAGAAGAAAAGCATTGATCGATGCCTACACAAAAAAATATGGTGAAGGAACTGTAATTAAATGTGAAAAAGCAGGAACAAAGGTTATGCTTATGGTTGCATTTGATGGAGAAGGAATTAAATTATTTGATATAAAAAAAGACAAGCGTATAAAGAGGGCTTAATAATGGATAAAATGAAAGAAATTGTAGAAAAATTAAATCTTTGGGCATATCAGTATTACACTTTAGACGAACCTAGTGTAAGTGATGCTGAGTATGATAAACTCTATGATGAACTTCTTAAATTAGAAAATGCTAAAAAGACCGAACGATTTATGGGAGTATATACTTACTTTGATACTAAGTTTTGGATTATGAGTGATTATGATTGCACTATTGATACATTAGTAATAACAGTATTACTTCCCGAGGAATATTAAAAAGTGTCCCCCGGGGACACTTTCTAATTCAAAATTTCTTTAAGTTTATCTCTATATTCTTTCTTTGCTTCATAAACTAAAGCTTTTTCTTTATAATAATTTTT
>OLPU01001531.1_pt1 | contig 17132 bp, 8 predicted proteins | sample 1673111 | NCBI WGS metagenome assembly OLPU01 (sample SAMEA3136755, study PRJEB25190) | human gut metagenome | reverse complement strand
AGCGTGTAATAAAGCTTATTACACGGGAGAAAAATCCCCTTGATGTTGACCGCCTTCTTATCGTAACATTCACAAGGGCGGCGGCTGCCGAAATGCGTGAAAGAATACAGGCGGCAGTCAACAAACTTCTTGAAGATGATCCGTATAATGCTCATTTGCTTGCACAGCGACAGCTTTTATACAGTGCAAATATTTCTACAATAGATAGCTTTTGCGGAGATATTGTCCGTGAATATTTTCATACGCTCGATGTTGCAAGAGATTTTCGTATTGCCGATGAGGGTGAGCTTGAAATTCTCAGACAAGAGGCACTCGACAATACATTTGAAAGCTTTTATGACAGCGAAGATGACTGCTTTTATTCTTTACTTGATCTTTTTAAAGGAAAACAGGGCGACCAAAAACTGCGTGAAACAGTCCTTAAAATATCCGAGTTTCTTACAACTCAGCCGTTCCCCGATAAATGGCTTGATGATATGCTCGAAAACTATTCTGAAACCGACATTGAAAAAACTGTGTGGGGCAAAATTATAATCGACTATGCTCTGAGTGCCGTGCTTCACGGAATCAATCTGACTGAAAATTCTATTCTTCGATTAAAAGATGACGAAAAACTTCAGGATGCAGTCGAACCCCTGCTTGTCGGTGATTTGGCATATTTTACCAATCTCCAATTGAAATTTGTTTCTTCATCATGGGATGAAATCAGACAGGCAATATTTTCTTTTGAAACAGGGAGAATGAAAAGTCCGAAAGGATACAAGGATAATCCGATTAAAATTTCTATTTCATCCAACAGAGATGAGGTCAAAGAAACGGTGAAGAAACTCCAATCATTGTTTTTTTGGAGTGAGGAAGATGCAAGGCTTGAATTGTCACAGCTTCATAGGTCCATATCTACCTTGTTTACACTTGTTCGTGCATATGACAAAAAGCTTTCCGAACTCAAAGCGAAGAAAAGTATTCTCTCGTTTGCCGATATTGAATCGCTTACTGTAAAACTTCTTGCAAAGCCTGATGATGATAACGGCTATACCAAAACCGTTCAGGCTCAGGAGATTTCAAACAGATTTGATGCTGTTATGGTTGACGAATTTCAAGATGTAAATGATGTTCAAGACCTTATCTTCAAGTCGGTAAGCAATGATGAAAGCAATCTTTTTGTGGTTGGCGATGTAAAGCAGAGTATCTACGGATTTCGTCAGGCAAAGCCCGAAATTTTTATTGAACGCAAAAACGAATATAAACGATTCAATGAAGAAAATCCCGAATATCCTGCAACTATAATTCTTGACAGAAATTTCCGCAGTCGTTTTGAGGTGTGTGATGCGGTCAATTTTATTTTTGAAAGAATAATGACCAAGGAATCCGCAAAAATGGAATATAATTCTGATGAAAGGCTGGTAAACGGTGCTGAGTTTCCAAAGTCTGATGATTGCAATTTTGAAATTTCATTGATTGAATCAGAAAACTCAGACCTTGAAAAAGAAGAAATTGAGGCAAAGTACATAGCGGATAAAATTCACGATATGATTAATTCGGGCTTTAGAGTTAAGGACGGAGATATAATGCGTGAAGCCCGTTACGGCGACTTTGCAATAATTCTTCGCAGTCCAAGCGGAAAGGCCGCAACTTATGTCAATACCCTGAACAACAGCGGTATTCCTGCCTACAGCGAGAATAAGTCTGGTTTTTTTGATGCAGTTGAAATCAAAATTATGCTCAACCTTTTGCGTGTAATTGACAACCCCGGGATTGATATTCCGCTTTTGTCGGTTTTGTGCAGTCCTATGTATGCGTTCACTCCCGATGAGCTTGCCGAAATGCGTTGTGACAGCAGAAAATCTTCGCTTTACTCTTCTGTCTTCGAATATGCGAAAACAAACGATAAGGCAAGAAAATTTGTTGATGAACTTAAAATTCTGCGTGATTGTGCCTGTACAAATTCCGTTGACGCTCTCATTTCAAAAGCGTGTGAAATGACGGGATTTATGTCTATTTCGCTTGCAGTCAGCGGTAATGACTCGTCACTTAAAAACCTGGAGCTGTTGCGTGAATATGCAAGAAGTTTTGAGAGCAACGGCTACAAAACACTTTCTGATTTTATTTCATATACCGACAAGCTTATTGCCAATAAGACAAACCTTGACGCATCATCACAAAATGAGGGCGACTCTGCAAATGCCGTGAGAGTTCTCAGTATCCATGCGTCAAAGGGACTTGAATTTCCGGTTTGCTTTATTGCCGACATAACCCACCAATTCAATAAAACCGACCTTAGAAACGATATTCTTCTCGACAGTAAGGCAGGACTCGGCATCAAGACCCAGAGCGAAGGTGTTGTCTATAACACATTTCCACGCCTTGCAACAGGGCTTAAAATTGAAGAAAACCTTATTTCCGAGGAAATGCGTGTGCTTTATGTTGCACTCACAAGAGCAAAGGAAAAGCTTATCTGTGTCGGTGCAGTAAAGAAGTGCAGTGATTATCTTGAAAGGCTGTATTCAAAGCTTGTGTCCGAAAGTGTAATTGAACCCTATACTGTCACAAGCTGTCAAAGCTATTGCGACTGGCTTTGTCTTTGTGCATTAGTTCACCCGTCACTCAATAATCTGCGTAACGATATTATGCCGGGTTCAAAGGTAATTCCGCACAACGGAGAATCAGATTGGAAATTGCAGATTATCGTTGATGAAAAAATGATTGATAAGGATAATGTCTTTGAGGACGATATCACTTCAACAAATCTGTTACAGGTTGCCGATGTATCCGATGATACTTTTGATTATGCAAAACTTTTGAAAAATAATCTTGATTTCAAATACAGAAACAGGGATATTCTTTCACTCCCTCAAAAGGTCAGTGCATCCGATATTGCACACAGTCAGAACGGTGATTATTTTGAAAAGATTCTTTCAAAGCCGTTATTTATAGCTGAACAAAATTCCGCTCCTGTTGCAAGAGGTACTGCTCACCACAAGTTTTTGCAATACTGCAATTTTGAACAGGCAAGAGCAAGTCTTGACACTGAAATTGACCGTCTTTTAAATGACGGAAAACTTACACAGGAACAGGTTGATATGATTGACAGAAAAACACTTAATGAATTTCTGTCAACCAAACTAATTGACCGTATAATTGCATCACAGCTTGTAATGCGTGAAAAACGATTTACCGCAAGGCTTAAACCGTCGGACGTATTTGATGAATATAAAGATGTAAAAACCGATGCAACAGTAATAATTCAGGGTGCGGTTGATCTTGCGTTTGTTGAGGACGGAAAGCTTGTTATTGTCGATTACAAAACCGACAGGGTAAAAGATATAACAAAACTTGCAGGACTTTACAAGAAGCAACTTGATTTGTACAAATCGGCAATGGAGCAGTCCGAAGAACTTACCGTTAAAGAATGCATTCTTTGCAGTATCCACCTCGGCGCATACATTACCGTATAAAAAAAGAAAACCGTCCGTAAATTCTGCGGACGGTTTAATCATATTCAGTTTATATCGGTTGCTTCTGCATCAATCATTCTTTGATTGCGGTCGTATTCTTTGTGATAACGGCCGAGCAGAATAATAAGTGAAAATCCCGAAACACCTTCATAAATAAGCGCAATTCCGAGTGCAATCATAAGCAATGCACCAAAAATGTTTGTAAAGAAAATTGTTGTAAGACTGAACATAATCATTACAATTGCTATAATAAACGGAATCCACCATTTTCTCATACCGAGCGATCTCAGCGTGAGCGAATGTTTCATATCCATAATGCTGTCAACAATAATGATAATGCCAATCGGAATATTGATTATTGCCGCAATTGAAGTGGGTGAAAACAAAGCAAAAATACCGAAGCCGGTTGAAATAACGCCTATTACAAGTTCAAAGTACATACCACCTTCTCTGTCAACAAAGAAAGAAATTATGTTGAACAGTCCGTAAACAGTCATTGCACCGCCGAGTGCATAGCACAATACATCAAGCACCTTTTGCGGAAAGACAACCGTCACAATGCCGAGTACGATATAGGCGAGAGAGGTCATCATCATAGTAGCTGCCGGATTTTTCTTTTTCTTACGTTCACTCATTTAATACACCTCAGTCTATTCTCTTGTCGCAGTAACCGCACATTACCATGCCGAGCTTTTCGTAGCTGAGGTTCGGAAGATATGGCTCCTGCTGTGTGATACATTTCGGATTGTTGCAGTGATGATTCGATACAACAAACGGTCTGTTTTCAACAAAGAACTCGTCATCCTGCAAAAGCAGAAGAATAAGTGCCATTCTGCCGTACATACCGTACTGAGCCTGTTTGAAATACAACGCTCTCGGGTCATCATCAATATCAACTGTAATTTCGTTTACTCTCGGCAATGGGTGAAGAATTATCATATCTTCTTTTGCCTTGTCAAGTTTTTCTTTGTCGAGAACAAAAACATTTTTCTGTGCCTGATAATCTTCTTCGCTTGCAAATCTCTCACGCTGAATTCTTGTCATATACAGAACATCAAGGTCTGTGATTGCATCTGCAAGGCTATGGGAAATTTCATACTTACAGCCGTTCTTTTCAAGAATGTCAATAACATAAAGCGGAACGCTGAGTTCCTTTGTTGAGATAAGTACAAAGCTGTTGTTCGGATATTTTGCAAGTGTCTTGATAAGCGAATGAACTGTTCTGCCGTTGAGAAGATCACCGCATACACCTACTCTGAGGTTATCAAGTCTGCCTTTTTCACAGCTGAGAGTGATAATGTCGGCAAGCGTCTGAGTTGGATGAAGGTGACCGCCGTCACCGCAGTTGATAACGGGAACACCTGCATAGAGAGATGCCGCAGCGGCAGTACCCTCAACAGGATGACGCATTGCGATAATATCGGCATATTCGCCGACAATTGTAATTGTATCTTTAAGGCTTTCACCCTTTGAAACGGATGAATTCATCGGATTGTCAAAACCGATTGTTCTTCCGCCGAGTTTAAGCATAGCCGTCTGGAATGACATCTGTGTTCTTGTACTCGGTTCATAAAATAATGTAGCAAGAATCTTGCCGTCACAGGCGTGTCGATAGTCGGCGGGACTCTGCATAATCTTTTTAGCTTTTCTGATAATTTTGTCAATCTGCTCGGTAGACATAACCGATAAATCAATCAAATTTTTGTCAAACATAAATAACACAGCTTTCTGCAATTTTTTCTATTTTATCAAAATTTTCTGTATTTATATATACTTAAAAGAAAAATGGGAATAAAGAATAAAACAATTTTACTCATTCCCGCATTTTCTCGCATTAATTTTAATAAGGTATGAAAAATATTAAATTGTGCGTCAAAATGATGTGCCTAAATAAAAAAGCATTTTGAAAATACGGTATAAGAAATTCACCGTAAACCGGCAAAGTCGATTAAAACATTCGTACAAAGTATTTTTGTTGACAAAAAATGCATTAATGTGGTATCATATTAATAGTTATATCAAAGTGCAGATGCGTTTTTTACTGCGTAATTCTGCTGTTAAAAAAATAAATTTGACTGCATTTTGTAAAGTGAAGTCTGATTTGTGTTTTGAAAGGATTGTCTTACTATGGTTACAGCTATGTTATTTGCAGGCGGTATCGGTGCAAGAATGAAGTATTCCGATATGCCTAAACAGTTTCTTGAGGTTGGCGGAAAGCCGATTATTATTCACACAATGGAGCATTTTGCCCGTCATCCTAAGGTTGATGCGATTGTTGTTGCCTGTAAGGCTGACTGGATCGGCTACCTTAATGAGCTTATTGAGGCATTCAATGTTCCAAAGGTAAAGGCTGTTGTTCCGGGCGGTGCTAACGGTTTTGATTCTATTCACAACGGCGTAATGGCTACTGCTGAATTTTCAAAAGATCCTGAGGATATCATCCTCATCTGTGACGGTGTTCGTCCTATGCTCAGCGAAGAACTCATCACTAACTGTATTAAGGATACAAAAAAGTACAAAACAGCCGTTCCTGTTACTCCGAGTATTGATTCACTTCTTTACAGTGAGGACGGAGAAACCTGCGGCAAGAGTTACCAGAGAAGTACAATGTACATTACACAGGCTCCGCAGGGATATACAATGGAAAGAATTCTTTGGGCTCATGAAGAAGCTTACAAGAGAGGTATTACAAACCCTGTTTCCTCAAGTGAACTTTTTATTGAGCTCGGCGAAAAGGTTCATCTTTTCCTTGGTGAGAGATTCAACATTAAGGTAACAACACCTGAGGATCTCACAACATTGCGATCACAGTTCTATTATGAAAACTACAAGCAGTTTGCAAAGGAAGAACTTAAATATGGATTATAATGTTCAAAGTAATATAAAAAAGACGGTTTTTTCCGATATTAAAGAAATTACAAATACAAATGTTGATTGGAACAGATTTAACGGTAAAACTGTTCTTATAACCGGTGCAGGAGGATTTATCGGTTATTATCTTGTCCTCACATTTCTCGCAAGAAATGACTTTTATAACAATAACATCAAGCTCCTTGCGTTAGTAAGAAACAGAGAGAGAGCCGAGAAAAAGTTTGGCGTTCTTCTTGAAAGAGATGACATTGAGCTTGTTGTTGCCGATGTTACAAATAAGATTGAATGTGAGAGAGCGGATTTTATTATTCATGCCGCAAGTCAGGCAAGTAATATTCAATTTGAAACCGATCCTGTAGGCACTATTAACGCAAATCTCAGCGGTACATCAAACATTCTTGATTTTGCTCTTGAAAGCAAAAGTGAGTCTGTACTTGTTGTTTCAAGCCTTAAAGTTTACGGTGCTTTGCACAATGGTAAAAACAGTATTTCCGAAGATGATATCGGTTATATTGATTTTACTTCCTATAAAAATTGTTATGCAGTAGGAAAGAGAGCGTCTGAAACTCTTGCCGCAAGCTATTGTAAACAGTTTGGACTCAATGTAAAGATTGCAAGACCGAGCTATATTTACGGCGCCAGCAGTCTTACGGATGATCGTGTCTGGGCGCAGTTTATTGCAAATGTTGTTCGTCACGAAAATATTCTTCTCAAAAGCAACGGTGCGGCTAACCGTTCATTCTGCTATGTTACAGACACGGTTTCTGCTCTTATATACATTATGCTTAACGGTGAAAATGTTACACCGTATAACATTTCTTATGAAAAATCAGATACAACAATAAGAAATTTTGCAAAGACAGCTTGTGAGGTTTTCCCTGAGAGAAATATGACTTTGGCTTTTGCCAATCCCGAAGATGAAAAGGAGCCTGAGGTTGATACTTCCGCTCTTGCAAAAACTCCCGAAATTCTTGACAGTTCAAGACTCTGCAGCCTTGGATGGAAGCCTCTTGTTGACCTTAAAGAAGGAATAAGAAGAGCAGTCGGAATTCTTGAAGAAAATTAATAACAGAAATTAGGAATACAGTTATGTCTGAGTTGTTACTTAACCAATTTGAACAGGACAGAGCACTTGTAGCTTTGCGTTATAAAAATTTGAACATCCGTAAATTATTCGGAAAATCTGTTTTTATAGCAGGAGGCGGAGAACTCGCCTTTTCTCTTGTATCATCGCTTCGCATGGTTAACTTAAAAAAACAAGCAGGCATAGCTGTATTTTTGCTTGTAGAGGATAACGAAAGCTACGACAGGAGATTCGATTATATCAATTCATCAGATTTTTCCATCGTAAAGTATTCTTCACTTCATTCGGTTAATAAATGCGGAGATATACTCATTGAAACGGGATTTTTGCTTTCTGATAGAGTTGAAGATGTTGATGTATTTAAAAATCATATCAACAGGGCAAATAATATTATCTCGGCTGTCAATGCGTTAAAGATAAAAGAAACTGTTCTTGTGTCAGACGCCTCAATTTACGGAACACTCGGAAAAGATTTTGTTATTTCCGAAAAAGAAAAAACACATTCCGCTTTTAATTCGGATTCATTAAAAGCAATGCTGATTCAGTCTGTTGAGAATCTTTATTTTTCTGCATCTCATATGTATGATTTTTCAATCAAAGCAGTTAGAAGCGGCAAGATTATATCTGCAAATTCAAGTTCCGATTTTGTAAGGAATATGCTGGAATCGGCTGTTCACGGAAAATCTTTGAATGTTAAGAATAGATCACCTAAAGTGTCTTATATAAGTATTAATGACTTGATTTCTGCTGTTCTGTTTGTTCTTTGTAACGGTGAGAACAATCAGGTGTATAACGCCTGCTCAGATACTTCAACCGTAAATTCGGCAGAATTTTCACTCACGCTTTCGGATGCTTTTGATGAGTGTGAGGTTAACATAACTTCTGCAGGTGATTCTACGGACGGCTGTGCCATTGACTGCACAAGACTTAAAAAGCTTGGTTGGTTATCAATGGTCAACTACAAGGACGCACTCCTTATTTCGGGACACAAGGTAATGGATGATGACAGTATATTTATGTTTTCCGATTCATATGACGGCAAGCTTAATGATATTCAACAGATACTTCTGGGCTTTTTACTTGAGGTTGACAGAATTTGCAAAAAGCATAACATAAAGTATTTCTTGGGCGGAGGAAGTCTTTTGGGTGCAGTAAGGCATAAAGGCTTTATTCCGTGGGACGATGATGCAGATGTTATGATGCTTAGAAAAGATTACGACAGGTTTCTTTCGGTATTGCCGAGTGAACTCCCGAATTATCTTTTTGCACAGACTCAAAAAAATGAAAAAAACAGCCATTTTCCTTTTACAAAACTGCGAATAAACGATACTCTGCTTTCTACTGAGTTTACATCAAGATTTCCCAATATTCATAACGGAATTTTTCTTGATGTGCTTGCACAGGATTATACTTCAAACAATGCTTTCTTACGAAAAATTCATATGAAAGCAACTGCAAGCTCAAGATGGCTGGTGCTTGATAAGTGGAGAGGCACTTCGGTGAATGCAAACAGCAGATTTTCTTCTTTGTGTGCGAATATTCTGAGAAAGATTTTTCCGCTTGGATTTTTGCAAAAGGTTCAAAACAAACTTATTTCACTTCATAAGAATATGAAAAATCCGAAATATCTGTTTGACAGTATGGGAAGAAATGTTTCAAGAGGAGCTTTTCCTGCTGAATGGCTTGATGAGGCGATATGGGTTGATTTTGAAAATGCAAAACTGCCTATTCCTAAAGAATATGATAAGTACCTGAAGTATCTTTACGGAGACTATATGGAAATGATTCCTGTAAGCGAGAGACATGTAAGTCACGATATCAAGCAAATTGATCTCGGAGAATATGCAGGATATGTCTGCAAAGACAGTTTTGCAAAGCTTGAAAAATAATTCTAAATTGCATTATTAAGTGGGATATTATTAAAAATTTCAGCTTATAGTAATTGTAAGCAATATTAAGACAGTACCCATTTTTATTGACAAATTCAATCCCCGAAAAGTTTTTATCGAACTTTTCGGGGATACTTATATTTTATGGTTCTGTTAACAATTCAGCATAGGGTAGGGGATAATATCATTTGGATTAGCACTGTGTCCGGCAATAAATTTTTCCATCCATATCATATCGTACCACTTATCAAATTTGTAGGCACATTTATGAAAAATACCGACAGTTTTATAACCGAGTTTTTTGTGAAAGCAAACACTGTCGTTATGCAGATGTTTATCCTCATGTTCAGTGTATGCAATACAAGCATTTACATTTGTCACACCCTGCTTTGTGAGAATTTCTTCGAGCTTTTCGTAGAGTTTTCTGCCGATTCCGTTTCCGTGATTCTCAAGGCGGATATAAATACTTGTTTCAACTGACCAATCATAAGCTTTTCTGCCTTTGAAAACTCCGGCATACGCATAGCCGACAATTTTTCCGTTGAGTTCGGCTACAATATAAGGGTACCTTTTTAGCGTAGTTTTTATGCGATTTGCAAATTCTTCAATGCTTGGAACATCGTATTCAAATGTGATTGCCGTGTTTTCAATATATGGTTTGTATATGGCGAGCAATTCTTCGGCATCGCTTATTTGTGCCGTTCTGATATGCAATTTATCGTTCACAATTATGACCTCTTTAATACTTTATGACATCATAATAATACACTAAAGTTTAGTTATAATCAATATTTTAGGCATTCTGAAGTATATAAAAAAGAAAAAAGTCGGCACTCAAAAAAGTTGCCGACTGATAAACACCCCAACATTTTTATTATAACACAATGTAAATTTTACTTCAATAGATTTTCTAAAAATAAAATTATAAATATTTTTAATAAAAGTGTTGACAATGTGGACAACTAACTGTATAATATAGACAAAGAAAAGAACTTAAGGAGGTTTTAAAAATGAAAGCAAGAAAACCTTACTTCAAACAAATCAGAGATTATATGCGGAGCTTACCACCTAACTCTACAGCCCGTGTATTCTAAGAGATGATCTTCTAATTCTTACTTGTTTTGTCGGAACAGCTGATTATTTTGATGTTATAAAAACATATTTATTAATTTTTAATCGCAAGAGCATTCCGAATTCGTCTTTAGCAATCTACATCTTATGATTGAAATTCGTCCAATTAAGCATTAAAGGTTATCGAATTTAATACTCGGGAGAACGGAATTTTAATTATAACTTAATATATATTGAAATCTAAAAATTGGTGGTTAGTCCAATAGAAGCTTAATCGTTATTTAAGCAAAATAAGTCCGAAACGGAGATAAGTCCAATGGAAATTAATACTAAAACCAATGGATGAACAGCTTATACAACGGCACACAGAGTAGTCTGAATTTAAAGAATGTAAGAGGCTGAATTTAATAAGCAGTTCAAACGGAATGTAAATTTGGAAACTTATAGTACAGAGTGAAACCGTAAATTTCAATCTGATTTCTAAAATTCAAGGTAAACTAAAGTGTCAGGAGATAATTCCGATGAGATAAGAACTTAAATTAAATCTCGCTTATGCGACAAGATTGGAGATATTCCGATGTATGCTTGAGATTTTAAACCGATACAAGGTCAAAAATAAAATCCATTAACGGGAATTGACGGTATACGGTTACTGATATTGATTTGACGAAAAGTTAATATAAGTCGTAAATAAAGCATTGATTAGCAGTAAAGAAAATGTCGGGATGACATAGAAATCTGCAAACAACAGGAGATTATTCCAATGAGAATTTAGGTCTTATAGTTTGATTGTAGTGTACATACTTAGATGTATAAACACAATTAGTCGAAGCTAAAGTGTCAGGAGATAATTCCGATGAGATAAGAACTTAAATTAAATCTCGCTTATGCGACAAGATTGGAGATATTCCGATGTATGCTTGAGATTTTAAACCGATACAAGGTCAAAAATAAAATCCATTAACGGGAATTGACGGTATACGGTTACTGATATTGATTTGACGAAAAGTTAATATAAGTCGTAAATAAAGCATTGATTAGCAGTAAAGAAAATGTCGGGATGACATAGAAATCTGCAAACAACAGGAGATTATTCCAATGAGAATTTAGGTTTTATAGTTTGATTGTAGTATACATACTCAGATGTATAAACACAGTTAGTCGAAGCTAAAGTAAAAGGAGTTAATTCCGATGTCTATATAGGCTGACAGTCCAAAATTCCAAAGACTTAGTTTAAGGACAGGTACAATTGATTCAGAGGAAAAGTTGATAAGCTTTTAAGCAATCTTTGTACTGATTGATATTATGAATTTTAACGGTCAAAAGACTTTTATATTCAAATTTAAGAACGGAGATAAGTCCAATGTAATACAAAGTTATTATTGTTGAGGACATAATATCCGATATTGGAGATGAGTCCAAAGGGCATATTATTTAATTTAAAATAACAACATACCCCTTTAAAAATTGCTATTTATAAATCAACCGATTACGGAGGTGACTGCAACAGCAGTCACCTCTGTTTTGCGTGTTATACAATGTATTATCACGAGAAATAGGGGAATTGCGTTTTTGATAAAATACACATAAAAACAGGGGACAGAAAAATCTGTCCCCTTAACTTTAGGTGCAACTATTATATGTCGATTCCAATTACTCAACGCCGAGAATCTCTTTACTTGCAACAACAAGCTTTTCACAGATTTCTGCAGCATTATCTTTATCCTTACCGACTGAAGTAATATAGAGCTTAATCTTTGGCTCAGTTCCGCTTGGACGGATAATAACAGCGTTGTCATCCGCAAGGTGAAGAGCAATAACATTTGACTTAGGAAGGTCAATGTCGGTAACGCTGCCTGTTGCAACATCTGTTTCTTTCCTGAGAAGATAGTCGGAAACCTTAACAACATCGTAGCCTGCAATGCTCTTTGGTGTGTTATCTCTTACAGCTGTCATAATATCAGACATCTTTTGCATACCGGCGGCACCGTCAAACTCGAATGAGTATGTCTGATTGAGGTAGTAACCAAATTCTTCGTAAAGACCGTCTATAACCTCAGCAAGTGACTTGCCCTGTTTCTTATAGTAAGCTGCCATTTCGCAAACGAGCATTGATGCAACAACAGCATCCTTATCTCTTACATATGTGCCTGAAAGATAGCCGTAGCTTTCCTCAAAACCAAAGAGATATCTGTTTTCTTCATGCTTTTTCTCAAGATTGAGAATAACTTCACCGATATACTTAAAGCCTGTAAGAACATTCTTGAGTTCACAGCCGTATTTTTCGCAAAGCTTGTTGATGAGTTTTGTAGTAACTATAGTTTTTACTACAACAGGCTTTTCAGGAAGCTTACCGCTTGCCTTTTTACAAGAGAGAATGTAATTGGTGAGCATTACACCGTCCTCGTTACCTGAAATGAGTCTGTAACTGCCGTCATAATCCTTAACGGCAATACCTACACGGTCAGCGTCAGGATCGGTTGCAAGGAGAAGGTCAGGCTGTTCTTTTTCACAAAGCTCAAGACCTTTTGCAAGTGCCTCTTTGATCTCAGGGTTTGGATAAGGACATGTTGTAAAGTTGCCGTCAGGAAGTTCCTGCTCGGGGACAACAACTACATCATTAACACCAATCTTACCGAGAACCTTTCTTACAAGCTTATTACCTGTACCGTTAAGCGGCGTATAAACAACTTTAAGGTCTGCACCCTTGCAAACGCCGGGGTTAACCTGCTGTTCCATAACTTTTTCAAGATATGTGTCATAAACGCTCTCGTCAACATATTCAATCATACCGCTCTTAACTGCCTCGTCAAAATCGGTAATTTTAACATCCTTGAACATATCAAGCTTTGAAATCTCGTCATATACAGTGTTTGCGGCAACATCAGTCATCTGGCAACCGTCCTCACCGTATGCTTTATAGCCGTTGTAAGCTGCAGGGTTGTGGCTGGCTGTAACCATAATACCTGCCTGACATTTAAAGTAACGAACGAGGTAAGAGAGAACGGGAGTAGGCTGAAGTTCTGATGTAATGTAAACCTTAATGCCGTTTGCCGCAAGAACTCTTGCCGCCTCATTCATAAATAAATCTGCTTTAATTCTGCTGTCGTGAGAGATTGCAACAGAACCATTGCCGTACTTTTTAAGCACATAGTTAGCAAGTCCCTGTGTAGCCTGACGAACAACATAAATATTCATTCTGTTAGTACCTGCACCGATAATGCCTCTGAGGCCTGCGGTACCGAATTTTAAAGCTGTGTAGAAACGATCATAAATTTCATCTTCGTTGTTTTTTATACTTTCAAGCTCTGCTGTAAGGTCTTTGTCCTCAACTGCGTTTTCAAGCCATTCGTTATAAGTCTGCTTAATATCCATGATTATGCCCCCAACTTAAAATTTTCACAAAAATGCGACCAAATTCTGTGACAAGCCCTTCTTGCCTATCATAATTCACTATACCATAATTCACAAAAAAAAACAAGTTTTTTATTTGTACATTTTCAAGAATATGTGCTGAAAAACAAAAAATATCACGCAGAAATCATTATTTTTATCCCTGCGTGATATTTATGTCTGAAATCTGTAAAATATTATTTATTTTACAAGTTTATACGAAACTTCATTTTCGCTCAAAGAGTAACCGTTCTGCTGTGCCTCAAGAAGAATCTGCTGAAGATTATCCCACTCTGAGTCCTTCGGAATGTAGATATATTTCGGAATTTTTTTGCTGTTTACCGAATAATATGAGCGAAGTCTTGCAAGACTGTTTTGATTTTCACCCGTAACATATGCCGAAAGCGTTCCGTAAGGAAAATCCTCCGCCGCAAGATAAGTCCATGTTTTTTGCGTAAGGAACAGTATGTTTCCTTTTTCAAGATTCCGATACTGACTGATATCGGCATAAATTTGCTCATAGGTTTGTGCGTTATTCGGTGTTGTTTTTATACCCTTTGCAGGGCCGTTCTGAATTGTCTGTGTCAGCTGTTTCGGTTCACTGTCCCAGAAGCAATGCTCTGCCTTGACGGTAATCTGAAAACAAGCCTGCAGAATAATCAGAAACGCAGTCATCACGAATGCTAAATATTTACACGGAACAGCGTAGTCAAGATTATCGGGATTTGTTTTCATTTCCTTAATCAGATTGCCGATGAATACAAAGCTTGCAATATTTGATGCGGTGCAAGCCATTGCAGTTACATAAAAATACTGATTTGAAGAGAAACACAATGTAACAGAATAAAAAATTCCGAGAACAAAGAGTGAAGCAAACAGTTCTCTTTGCTTATTTTCAGAAAGAACATACGCTGTGATGCCCATGAAAATCATCGGGAACATAATCGCATTGTAGTAAACGCTTGTCATTGTCGGCATAAACATTACAAGCGCCAAAATAACGATTGCACTTGTAAGAATAAGATAAATCGAACGGTGTTGTTTTCTCTTTCTGTCAAGCAACATAACAATTGCGGTAGCACCGTATGTCATAAGTACATATTTAAAATGAGTGTGACATTCTACGATTGTTTTAAAGTAGTAATTCATCTTTGCCATAAAGCCCATTTGCGGATGGTCGGGATCGGCAAGAAGATAGGGGAGATTTGAGAAAATCTCATTAATACTTACTCTTGAAAGTACAAATACAAGGAAAATAGCCGCAAGTATTCCTGCTCCCAAGGTAAACCACAGAAAAGTCTTAATCGAGAAAAGTTCAGAATTGAACACATTTTTATTAAGGGCAGTTTTCTTAATTACATAGTGAACTCCTACTGCAATAATATACATTACATAAACTGCCGCAAGGTACGGACAGCAGAGAACTGCGCCTGCAAATGCAAGTCCGCTGATTATGAGCGGTAATTTTTTTGAATAATCGGCTGTTGCCATTAAAACACCCGTGAGCGCAATTAGGTCAAGTCCCATTGTGTTATAACTCAATGCCATAATGTCAAACGGTGCAAAGAGGAAATAAAGCACACAACCGAATACTGAGAAATATCCGTACTTTTTAAGTCTTGAATAGATAACGCACACAATAACAGCGTGACAGATTACATAGAAAACTCTTGCCGCAAAGATTATTCCGACAGTAGATTGCGTAATCATTGTGTAGAGCCATACGAACGGCAAAAGTAGAAATCCTGAAAGCTGTGTGAGGTGCCATTCGTCACCGAGTAACGAATCACCGAGAGTTAATCGGTGCGGAATTGTAAGATAAAACGATTCGTCGTTACCGCCAAAACCGTAATAGCATTTCCAAAGTGAAAATCCAATAGCAAAAGCCATAAGCACAGCAAAAATTATGTGCTGCCACTTTCCTTTGTCAGGCTTTGAACGCAAATCCTTTATTATGTTCGCAAGCGATTTAAAACCGTCAATAAGCAGTTTTGCAACAAGATTCATAATAAATGATGCGGCGGCGGAAAGCACAAAAACTATCGGAACCGTAACAAAGTAATACGGAAGTCTGTCAGGCATTAATATTACTTTTTCGCAGAGTACGGGGTAAACAATGCTGTCAAAAATAAAGGAAATAAGATAAATTCCAAGTGCAAGGTCAGAAACTTTCCATAGTGCAATTTTAGCGGCTTTCGGGAAGCTATCGGCCTTGATTCTCTTAATCAAGAGAAAAAGCAGTACAGATAAAACAAACGGTTCAAATCCGTACCAATAAATGTATGTACCCGATTTGAATGTTGTGCCGTAGCTTCTGAAATAATTGAATGTGCTGAATACGAAAAGTGAAAAAACAAAGAGTACAAGCATTGTTCTTGTTTTCATTTTCAATCCGTATTCTCTTATGTAACAACCCACAAAGTAGTATGCAACGGGGTAGAATCCCTGCCACCAGTTTGGGACAAGTTTCTGAAACTCATCAGATGAAGTCGGATTAGTCCACCAATCAAGTGAACCAAAATTGAAAATATTAAATAACGAGGGGATGATTGTCAGAAAAACAGCCGTTACAAGGAGTACCTGCTTTTGCTTTTTGCTTTTAAGTTTTCCGTAAGCAAGATTAAGGAACGGTGTAAGCAGAAACAATCCTATGTACATTTCAATGTACCAGGAGTAGTTTGAACCGGTAAAATCAAGCGTTCTGAGTATGAAAGATTTTAGGTCAAAAACATCACCTTGTGCAATGTTTTTGTAAATCATACACGCAAGTGTTGAGATTACAAAAACAACAAGTGTTTTCGTAATTCCCGAATAGTACTTTTTACTCAGTTCTTTTTTACTCATCAAATAACCTGTCAGCAACATGAACAAGGGAACGCAAACAGAAAACAGGGTTCTCATTACAACAGCAACATACATCGGTGCCCCTTCGATTGTCTGGCTGTAAAATCCGTTGTGTAGGAAAAAATGAACCGATAAAACGGTAAAGACTGCGATTATTCGCAAAATGTCCAGCGAGGAATCCCTCTTTTTCAGCTTTTCATAATCCATAATTTTTACCTTTCAAGCTTGAAATTTGCAAATCATTGCACATATAATATATAATAGCATAATTTAGGCATCATTACAATAAATTGCAAACAAAAATATTGATTTTTAATGAAAAAGTTTGTAATGTTGTAACATTGATTTTATGACAAAAAACAAGTGACAGTTTCGGCTGTCACTTGAAAACTTTATTAAATTATGCCTGTTTTTCTGTTTGTTGTTTAGGCTTTCTGAATGAATCAAGAAAAGCTTTTGCGGTATCCATACCGTCAACCGTAAGCAGAATAAACAGAGGCGTCATATCAAACAGGTATCTTGACC
>OLPU01001529.1_pt1 | contig 17143 bp, 22 predicted proteins | sample 1673111 | NCBI WGS metagenome assembly OLPU01 (sample SAMEA3136755, study PRJEB25190) | human gut metagenome | reverse complement strand
CAGAATGGATAAGAGAGAAATTGCAGCAAAAATTACACAGAAGAAAGAAGAGATCAAGAATCTGATCTCCCAGGATAAGTTAGAAGATGCAAAGAATGCAAGAAAAGAAATGCAGGAGCTTCAGGAGAAGTATGATCTTCTTGATGAAATGGAAAAAGAAGAAGGAGATAGTGTAAAGAACCAGGCAGCAGCAGGAAAAGTAAACGAAATCAAAGGAAAGAAAAACGTAGTATCTGCACTTGTAAATGCATTAAGAGCTGGGTTTAAAAAGAAACCAGTTGCAAAGGAAGATATGGAAGTGCTGGATGCTATGAAAGAGGGATCTGACGAAGATGGAGGCTTAACAGTACCAGCGGATATCTCTACAACGATTAGAACACTAAGACGTTCCGAAGATGCCTTAGAAACGATCGTAAGGACAGAACGCACAACAAAGGTAAAAGGCAGCAGAGTGTACGAAGTGAATGCAGATTCAGTTCCATTCGATACAGTAGGCGAAGAAAGCCAGTTTCCTGATGTTGCAACTCCAGTTTTAAAGAAAGTTGAGTATGTGATAAAAAAATTCGGTGGAATCTTAAAAGCTACATATGAACTGCTGGAGGATTCCGACGAAAATATTATTTCTTACCTGGAAAACTGGATTGCAAGAAAAGTAAAAGCAACAAGAAATGCACTAATCATTAAAAAATTGGATGAAATGACGGATGGTTTTGAAATTGAAGCAACATCTGTCGATGATCTGAAAAACATCTTTAACGTCGAATTAGATCCGGCATTAGTCGCAGGATCGAAAGTGTTAACAAACCAGAGTGGTTTTAACTGGTTAGACAAATTAAAAGACAAAGAAGGAAATTACATCTTACAGAAAGATGTAACAAATCCGTCCAAAAGATTATTATTCGGCACATATCCGGTTGCAGTTATGTCTAATAAGACGATCAAAAATGGAGCTACTGGAAAGGTGCCGATTTATTGCGGAAACTTTGAAGAAGCGATCACACTGTTTGACAGAGAAAAGCTTACAATCGGAATTTCTACAGAAGCAGGAGATTTATGGAAGAAAGATCAAACAGGAATTAAAGTGCGTGAGCGTTTGGATTGCGAGATTGTTGATGACATGGCAGTGTTCAAAGCAGAGATTCCAGCGGATCAGATCTTAGAACCAACGAAAAAATACAGAAAATCAGAACTGGAAGCAATGACTACAGAAGAAATTAAACAGCTTGCAACAACTAAGAGTTACACAATTACAAAGACAAAGAAAGATGAAATTATTAGTGAATTCATTGCTGAACAGAAGAAAGGAAAATAAATGGATGCTGATGTACGCTCACAGCTCTTAGAAGAAGCAAGTGAGTATCTGAAGGTAGAAGAAGATGATGTGGTATTCAATCTCGCGTTTGATGCAGCATGCGAGACGGTAGTGGCAGCAGTTGGTAAATTTGATGAAAACAGTGCAAGAATGAAGCTTGCACTGTTTTTGATTATGCAACAGCTGTATGATAACCGATCAATCCTGGAAACAAAGAACAATGAGAGAATATCATACATCGCAAGGACGATTTTGCTGCAAATGCAATTAGAAAACTATTCGGAGGATGAAGATGATTAACATCGGAGACATGAATAAAAAGATAGAAATCTACGGATTTGACTTCGAAAAAGATGATCTTGGACAAGAAATCAGAAAAGAAAAAATGATTGCAAGGGTATGGGCAAAGGTCCGACTAGCACGATCGACAGAATCAATCAAGATCCTGAAGAACGAAGCGACAGAAGAAATGCAGTTCACGATTAGGTATCGAAAAGGATTAGACAAGACAATGAAAATTAAATACAGGGACAAGATGTACTGTATTAATTCGATCGAAAATGAAGAAGAAGCAGATAGATTTCTGATTTTGCATGCAGAGGTGGTGGAAGAAAATGAAGATACGAGCATTACAGACGTTCAGGGGATCACTTAACATGCAGAAGGATGAAGTGAAAGACTGTAACGATGAAGCTACAGTAAATGATCTAATCAGAATGGGGCTGATTGAAGCGGTGTCCGAATCGGACACAGAGGAACGAGGAAAAGAAGATGTCGGATGAGATAAATTTTGATTTTGACAGCCAAAGCTTCGATGAATTAAGAGAAACGCTTGAAAAAGTAGCAAAAAAATTTCCTGACTATGCAGAAACCGAACTGAAAAAGGAAGGTAGAGAATTTACCAAAGCGGTGCGGAAAGAAGCAAATGCAGCAACCGACAAGCACACAGGAAATCTGACAAAAGGATTCAAGCTTGGACAGGTAAAGAATGAAGGCGGTATTTATCTGCAAGAATTTATGGCAGAAGGAAAGAAGAATCCACACTGGCACCTGATCGAGAACGGACATGAGATCATAATTCCGTTTAAGAAAAATGGGAAAAAACTTAAAAATGGTGGGAAGTGTGTCGGATTTGTGCCAGGAAAGAGAATTGTATCAGCTGTCCTGAAAAAATGGGGCGGAAAACACGAAGAACGTGTAAAAAGAGTGCTACAGAGAGTAAAGGATGATGCAGGACTATGATCACGTTGAAAGATATGAAAAAAGCGGTAATCACAACGCTACAAAAAGAATTTACTTATCCGTGCTATGAATTCGGAGTAGTAGAAGGAATGAAGAATCCTTGCTTTTTTGTGCGTGTCACGGAATCTGGAGAGCTTAATACAAAAAACACCTATCGTCACAATTATTCGATCGAAATTGTTGTGATGTACGGAAAAAAAGAATCTGGAAATGAAAGCAAAGTTTTGGAGGACATTGAAAAAATAAAACAAATGTTCTTGGCAACGATGCAGACAGAGAAAAGGGCAGTCCCGGTATCAGATTTTGAAATTCGATATACCGGAGAACGTGGAAATGTACCGCAAATCACATTTGATTCTGAATTTTTAGACTCAATTTACAAACCAGAAGAAGCAGAAATGATGAAACAGGTAATTATAAAGGAGGTATTACAGCATGGGGATGCCAGCGATTAACATTACTTTTCGCGAATTGGCGAAGACATTAGAAACAAGAAGCAATAATGAGATTGTCGCCCTGGTACTTGCAGGAAGCTCAAACATGAATCCAAAAGAGTACAGACCGGGAGACGAGATTGATAAAGGTGTAGCAGCAGATCTGAAAACGCAGATTCAGCTTGCGATGGTTGGAGGAAGAGAAAAACCAAAATCTGTGATTTGCTATTTTGCAAAAACAGCATACGAGGATTTAGACACAATCCTTGACGAGCTTGAGAACGTCAAATTTGACTATCTTACATTTGGATCAGAGTTACAAGAAGAGCAGAAAACAAAGGTAATTACGTGGGTTAAAAATATGCGTGATCAGGGAAAGAAGATCAAGGCAGTTTTAGCAGATGCAGGAGCAGCAGACAACAAGGCGATTATTAACTACACAACAGAAAGCGTAAGTATAGGAGAGACAGCGTTTACGCAACACACATTTTGCTCACGTATTGCAGGAATTCTTGCCGGAACTCCACTTACAATGAGCAGCACTTATACACGACTAGATGATGTAGAACAATGCTCTAAACTTTCTAAAACGGAAATGGATTCAAAAATCGACGCAGGAGAATTTATCGTATTTAGAGATGGAAACTACATAAGAGTTGCACGCGGAGTCAATTCGTTACAGACGACATCAGAAACGGATCCGGAAGATTTTAAAAAAATTAAGATCGTTGATGTGATCGATCACATTGCAACGGACATTTCCGAAACAATCAAAAATGATTGGATAGGTCAGTATCAGAATATTTACGACAATAAATGCTTATTGGTATCTGCATGCCAGGAATATTTAGACGAGTTAGTAGCAAGGTCAATCTTATCTGAAGCAAAAATTGAGATTGACGTGGCAGCAAATAAAGAGTACCTGGAAAAGAAAAAAGTAGATACAAAAGACATGACAGATGATCAGCTGAAGCAGGCGAATACAGGCGAGCATGTATTTTTAAAAGCAACGATCAAGATTTTAGATGCAATGGAAGAATTTGATGTTGAATTTACGATATAGGAGGGATGAGGAGTGAGAACATTTAATCCAGATGACGTAATTAATGGAAGCTGGGGAGAGGTTTGGATTGACAATGATTACATGGCACAAACAACAGCTTTGGAAGCAACGATCAAGCTGAACAAGACAAGCGTATCGCAAACAGGGACACTTAATGAGGGACAGAAGGTTACTGGAACATCAGGATCTGGAACAATTAAGTTAAATCATGTATCGTCATACTTTAAAACAAGAATCTTAAAAGATATTAACGCAGGAAAAAGCACATCGTTTACGATCATATCCAATCTGGATGATCCTACAGTAAACGGAAATGAGCGCGTTAAATTAACAGGATGCACGTTTGATGAAGTAAAAGTAATTGATTGGGAAGCAGGAAAGCTTGGAGAAGAAAGCTACCCATTTACATTCGAGAAGGCAGAAATGATCGATACAATTCCAGACTAAGAAAGGAAGAAAAATGAATTTAATTGAGAAATTATTACAGGTAGACAAAGAAAAACTAACAGAAGAGCAGACAAAGACATATAACAGCAAAAACATGGAGCGTCTGGTAGGAGACGGAGCAATTACGTTGAAAAAAGTAAAAGAAAGAAAGGTAAAAGAAAGACTTGCACTTACGATTGACAAAAAGGGAAACACAGACATGAATAAAGTGCATGATGCATCTTTGCTCCTGGTGATGGATGGCGTAAAAGTACCAGATTTAAGAGATGAAAGATTACTCCAGCATTTTGGAATGTCAACGCCGAAAGATCTTGCAGAACTGCTCTTCGATGGTGAGATTTCGGAAATTGCAGATCAAATCAGCGATTTTTATGGCGATGAAGAAGATGGAACAACAGAGGAAGATATAAAAAACTAATTAAAGAAGACGGAGAAATCAATGCGATGTACTGGTTATTCCGTCTTCATAATATTTTACCGAGAGAATATATAAGAATGGGCAGTCATGAACGTATGATCATGGCTGCCTTTATGCATCAGGAGATTGAGGATATCAGAAAGGAGAATGAACAACTGAATGGCAAATAGATTCGTAGATGCTACGCTGCGTTTAGTAGATAAATTCTCCGCTCCGCTTGGGAAAGCAACAGCAGAGATGCAGGCAAAAAGTCGGCAAATACAAAAGACAGCGAACAGCATTAAAAGAACAGGTAAATCAATAAGCTCTGTTGGTCAGTCGCTTGTAAAAAATGTCACACTGCCGATTGTGGGAGTTATGACGGCATCTGGAAAGATGGCGGATACATTTCAGAAAGACATGGGGCAGGTAAATACGTTATTAGATGATCACGGACATTTAAAAAGCTATAAAAACATGGCGATAAAAACATCTAATGAAACAGGTATCAGCTTGCACACGATATCCCAAGGCGTTTATCAGATGATTAGTTCGATTGGAGATTCTGGCAAAAAAACGCAAGATATTTTTAACATTGCAGCAAAAGCAGCGAAAGGTGGAGGTTCGTCTGTCCAAGAATCTGTAGCGCTGATCAGTAGTGCCATGAAGGGATATGATAGTGTAAATACAAAAACGGCACAAAGCATATCTGACATGGCTTTTCAGACGCAGAAATTAGGAGTTACAACATACAAGGAATTAGCTGCAAGTATGCAGCCTTTATTCCCGTTAGGAAACAGCTTAAATGTGTCCTATAAAGAACTATTTGGATCAATGGCAACGTTGACAGGCGTTACTGGCAATACTGCGGAAGTCACAACGCAGATGAAAGGTCTGTTTACGGGGCTCTTGAAGCCTACTGATTCAATGGGAAAATTGATGAAGAAGTATGGTTATGAAAACGGACAGGCAATGATCAAATCTGAAGGAATGTCGGGAGTGCTTAAGATCTTGAAAAAAGAAACAGGTGGACAGTCAGACAAGATGGCAAAACTGTTCAGCAATTCGAGAGCGTTAACAGCAGCATTGGCGTTAACGGGTGCGCAGTATGACACGTTCAGGGAAAAAACAGCGAAAATGGGTAAAGCTCAGGGGTCTACGCAAAAAGCGTTGAAAGATATGCAGACGTCTATGAGCAAGATCAGAAAAGCTGTGAATGTGGCAAAGAACTCTTTAACGATCTTTGGAGATGTTGTACTCCAAGTCGTTGCACCTCCAGCTACAAAGGTAGCTAATAAATTAAGCGAACTATCGGAGAGATTTTCAAAATTGTCTCCAAGTACGCAAAAATTTATTGTAAAAGCAGGGATGATTGTGGCAGCAGTTGGACCAGCAGTAGTGATAATAGGAACCTTAACAACAAAAGTAGGAGGGCTGATTGGAAAAGCAAACAATCTATACGCATCCTTCCAAAAGGCAAGCTCAATATCCACATTCATTGGACCTGGTGGAAAAATTGCATTAGTACTGGGAGCAATCGCGATCGCAGCAGTGCTGGTATATAAAAACTGGGACAAGATCAGTGCTGGAGCTAAAAAGATGAAGACGGCAACAGTAAAAGCACTGAATGCATGCGGTGTAGATACAAAAAAACTTGGAAAAACAGTAAAAAAAATTGGGAGCATGGCTGCATCTGCCTTTAAAACAATTGGAAAAGGCGCGAAAGCAACGCTTCCGTTTTTTCGAGGTGTTGCAAAGTATGTAAGCGGAGCATTTAAAGCAGTATTTGGTACAGTATTCCCATTCATAATCGCGAGAACAGCCGGATGGTTGAAATCAACACTCGATATTATCCATGGAGTTACAAAAATGTTTAGCGGATTGATCAAGTTTTTAAGCGGTGTATTTACCGGAGATTGGAAGAAAGCTTGGTCAGGAGTGAAAGACATATTTAAGGGAGCATTTGAAGCGCTGACAAGCATTGCAAAACGTCCATTGAATTATGTAATCGCACTGATCAATGCTGCCATCAGCGGATTGAATAAGGTGAGCGTAAAAATTCCTTCATGGGTACCTGGAAAATATTCTGGAAAAAGTTTTGGAATCAATCTTCCAAAAGTTCCAATGCTGGCAAAAGGTACAAACAACTGGCAGGGTGGAATTGTACAGGTACATGAACGAGGCGGAGAGATCATCGATCTACCAAAAGGATCTCGTGTGTATCCACACGATAAAAGTGTACAGATGGCCAAAAGTGAAGGAAAGAAGAGTATTGTATATAAAATCGAGAAACTGGCAGAAACCCTTGTTGTTAGGGAGGATGCTGATATCGATAAGATTGTAGAAAAACTGGTAAAAAGATTGGAAATGATTCCACAACCGGAATAGGAGAGAAAAGACATGGAAATGTGGATAAATAACGGAAATGACAAGATTAGATTTCCAATCTTGCCATCTTCGTTCAAGATTACGACATCAAATCAGAACACGTCCGAAAACGTACATAGAAAAGGAGAAGTGAATTTACTAGGAGAAAGAAATTTAAAAACTATTGAAATAAGTAACTTTTTCCCGGCACACGAGTATCCGTTTGCACAATACCAGGGATACAGCACGAATCCCTACAGTTATGTGCAAAAAATTGAAAAATGGAAAGATAATAAAATTACCCCGGTGTTTATTATAACCGGGGTATTTGATAAAACAGTTTCGATTGAATCTTTTGAATATGGAGAGGAAGATAGTACTGGGGATGTTGCTTTTACTCTGAATCTAAAAGAATATGTGACAGTATCTTATTCAACGCCAAAGAAAAAGACATCGAACGGCAAAAAGGTAACAAAAAAGAGCAACAGCAAAAAAAGAAGTACGAAGAGTACCAAAACGACAAAATACACAATAAAAAAAGGCGATACACTTTGGAAGATCGCCAAAAAGAAAACAGGGAAATCTTCGAATTGGAAGAAGATTTATAAGAAGAACAAAACAGTGATTGAAAAAGCAGCAAAGAAGCATGGGCGAAGAAGTAGCAGTAATGGGAGATATATTTACCCAGGAACGAAGCTGGTGATTGTAAAATGAGTTTAGATCTAAAAGTTACGCAAAATGGAAATAACATAACAAATATGATTGGAACAATGATATGGTCCGGGAGTGCATATTCAGCGGCACGTTACTTTGAATTTACGATACTGAATCCAGCGGGAGACAGTCATTTTAAAGTGCCAAACATTAAAGATGGAGATGTGATCTGCTTTTATAATGGTAGAACTAAATTGTTCCACGGCAAGATAACCAAGCGAGGACGAAAAGGCGAAGCAGGAACGATCACATACACCGCTTATGATTATATGCTGCATTTAATACGTTCCAAAGGAACCTACAAGTTTAAGAAAAAGAAGCCGGAACAGATCACACAGCTGATCTGTAAAGACTTGAAGATAAAGACGAAAAGCATTGCAAAAACGAACATGAAGATCAGTAAGTTGTTAGTTACTGATAAAGAATATTACAACATGATTTTGGCTGCATACACCAAAGCCTATAAAAAGACAGGGACAAGTTATCAGCCGATCATGGAAGGAGACAGGCTGTCAGTGATCAAAAAGGGTTCAATGCTTCCGGTTATATTGAATCAGCAGGAAGGAATCACAGAATCAACTTATGAGGAAACAACGGACAGCATGGTTAATAAGATTGTGATTTACAACCAGAAGAATAAGAAGATAGGTACTGTATCAAACAAAAACTGGGCAAAGACTTATGGTACATTCCAGGAGTCAATTACAGTTGAAAAGGGAAATGGAAAAAAGCAAGCAAAAAATACGCTTGCTGGTCTTGAAAAGACTGCATCATTGACTGCGATCGGAGACATCCGATGCGTTTCCGGATATGGGATTAAAATAAATGATACAGATTCAGGGCTAACTGGAACGTTCTGGATCGAAAACGATACGCACACATTCGAAAACGGAGTGCATACCATGTCGCTTGAGCTTGCATTTAAAAATGTAATGGAAACGGAAGAAGGAGATGATGAATCGGGATCATCTCCCTCTTCCGGATCTACAAAAAGCTCAGGTATCTTGAATGGAAAGAAGGTAAAAGCATTATACACAGCATATTATCCGGCTAACAATAAAATGGAAGGCGGATACTACGACTGCAAAGGGAAAAAGCTTGATCCGAGCAAATATACATGCGCCGCACCAGCATCAATAGCGTATGGAAAACAGATACAGGTACTTGGAACAAAAACAAGCAGAGACAAAAAGGTTCACAAGGTTAACGATCGCGGTGGAGCAATCAAGATCGTGAATGGAGTGTATCACTTTGATTTGCTCATGAAAACAAGAGCGCAGTGCAACAAATTTGGAAGAAGAAGTGGATATGCAATCATAGGAAATGGAACTGGATTCAAACAAGTATCGGTTTCTGGCAGTTCTAAAGCTGATAAGGTTATAAAGAAAGCAAAAACGTACATTGGAAAAGTAAAATACGTTTTTGGAGCATCGTCACCACAATCTGGGAAATCAGATTGTAGCGGATTTACATCCTATGTATTTAAAAAAGCAGCAGGAAAGAGCATAGGAAGAACAGCGCTGGCACAATCACAAAAAGGGAAGAAAGTGTCGAAGGGATCACTAAAAAAAGGTGATCTTGTAATCTTCCAGGGAACGTATAAAAGTGGAGCAAGCCATGTAGGAATTTACATCGGTTCTGGAAAGTTTATTCATTGTTCAAGTTCTGGAGGAGTAAAGATAAGTAGCTTAAATAATACATATTACGTGCAACACTGGATGCAAGGAAGGAGAGTCTTATGAATAATTATGAAAAGCTTTTGGAAATTATGCGAAAGCAAGGAAGAAGAGATAATCCAGAGCATCCGCAGTTGGCAAGAGTAGTAGATGGATATGTAGTGTGCGGAGGACAAAAACTGGATCAGGACGATTATTTGATAGCCGAAGGAATCGAATTGATAGAAAACGATATAGTGCTGGTATTACAAATAAGTGATAGCCAGTACATTGTGATGTGTAAGGTGGTGAGTGCTTAATGTTCCCATTCGAAGAAGAAACAGAGGAAGAAATTGTAGAAGAAGAGACAGAAGAATATTATCCGAGAGAATATGAGATAGATTTCAAAACAGGTAAATTGACAGGAAAGATTGTAGAAGGAGCAAAAGCACTTGCGATGTGGGCGTATCTTGCAATTCATACGGAAAGATACAATTTTTTTCAGTATTCCTGGGACTACGGATGCGAGATTAATGAACTGATCGGGCAGCAGTATTCGGACGAATACACGAAGGCAGAAGTGGAAAGAATGATCACGGAATGCCTAGAAGTAAATCCGTACATAACAGAAATTGAAGATCTGGAAGTAAGCAAAGAAAAAGATAAATTACATATCAAATTTACGATCATAACAGACTATGGAGAGGAGGAGATTGAAACAGATGTATGAGGAAATGACGTTTGAAAAAATTATGGATGAGATGATGGAAGACATGCCAAACGGAATGGATACATCCGAAGGATCTCTGATCTATAACGCGTGTGCGAAGCAAGCTGCACGCTTGGAGCAAGCATACATAGATCTTGGAGCAGTTGCAGACAATCAGTACCCTGATACCGCAGATCTGGATCATTTAGTTAAATTTGGCCAGGAACGAGGAATTTACATCGATGAAGCGACGCCAGCAGAATTTGAAGGGCAGTTTAATGTTGCTGTGCCGATCGGGACTGAATTTAGCGGAGATGATTACAATTACATTGTAACGGAGCTGATCAGTAATGAAGAGCATAAATACAGATTAGAATGTGAAGATGCCGGATCAGAACCGAATGGATGGACTGGAGATCTTATGTGCCTAGATGATGTAGATGGATTGAAAGATGCATTGTTGACAAAATTACTTGTCGAAGGAAAAGATGAAGAGGATGAAGAATCGTATCGAATGCGATTATTGGATTCTTTTGAAATCAAGCCATATGCAGGAAACCGCAAATATTATGAACAGGAAATTGGAGCAATTGATGGAGTTGGCGGCGTAAAAGCTTATCGAAGGATTGGCAGCACGATAGATATTGTAATCATATCAGATGAGTATGGAGTGCCGTCACAGGAGCTTGTCTCAAGCGTGCAGGAAAAGGTTGATCCAATAAGTTCGCCAGGAGATGGAAACGGAATTGCACCGATCGGGCATGCGATAACGATAAAAGCAGTGGAATCTCAGACGATAAATGTCAGTGCTGCGATTACATGCGATGAAGGATACACGACTGAAGGACTTACTACGCAGATAAATAATGCGGTTGAAGCCTATTTACTTGAATTAAGAAAGAAATGGACAACGACAGATAGTATTATTGTAAGACGCGCAGCCGTCGAAAATGCGATCTATAACATTAAAGGAGTATTAGATGTATCAGATGTGAAGTTCCAGGAAGCAGATGATAGTGGGAATATAACACTGCAAAAAGATGTTGTACCGATTAAAGGAGTGATAACATGCACTTAGAGTATCCGGAATGTATTCTTAATATAGATGAGATGAAAGCGATATTTGATGCTGAAGAAGTCGTTGGACAAAAATTTGAGGATAACATTGCAGACTGCGATAGTAATACGACTATTGCAGAATCATCAGAAACAGGGATAAGACGACGAGAAAAGATTCTTGGCATAAATCCGCAGGATACGGATAGTCTAGAACTGAGGAGATTCCGCGTAATGATGAAATGGTATGATAGCTATCCATACACGCAAGAAAGCCTTATGAGTAAAATGAATGATTTGTTAGGAAAAGGAAATTATACGATTGCCGTTGTACCTGATGAAATGAAAATGATTTGCCTGTTAGGCCTTAAGAAAAAAGCTATGGAAGACGAATTTAAGAAGCTACTTGAAGAGATTGTGCCGTTAAATATCACGATGGACATTGGAATAAGGTACAACAAATGGAAAACAATGAACAAGTACACATGGAGCGAGATGCACAAGTATACATGGGAAGGATTACGAAGCGGCACTGAATTGGAGGAAATGCCATGAGCACAAAAACAAAAAATTTAAATCTGATAAAACCAGAAGAGAACGATCATGTAAACATTAAAGACATAAATGACAACATGGACAAAATTGACGAAAAAGTAGTCACATTAGAAACTTTACAGAAAGAATTGGAAAAGCAGAAGATCAAAGATACAGGCTGGATCACTGTCGATACTTTTTTTAATGGTTGTACTCATTATGGAGCAAGTTCCAAAGTTAGGGTACGTCAGTATGGGAATGTTGTAAGCATCATTGGAGCAATTGGAAATTCAAAGGTATTAAGTACAAAAAGTACCGGTAATGGACTTCCTGTTGTTGAAATGTTTAAATTACCAGATGAGATAGAAGTTCCTATGGAAGATATACGTTTTGTACAACAAGGAAGTGGGCTTAACAGGTTTTCACTAGTCATTAACTATAATACTAGAAAAGTTAGCATAGAACGTTATGGTACAACATCTGTAATTGACGTTCCAGTCAATCAATGGCTGAATGTAACATGTTCTTATATGGTAGGGAATTAAGGACAAAGCCTATGGCGCTATTGATATTTACCGACGAAGCGTAAGGAGGGATATATATGGTTATAGCAAATGTATTAAATATTTACACAACAGTAGCTGGTCTGTGGCAGTACGACTATGGACAAATTCTTAGACTGCAAGGAATTAAATTGCCGACAGCTGTAGAGATTCATTTTTCGCTGCAAGAAAAAGGTGGAGAATCTGTTACAAGAATTGGAACAACAAAAGATGGAGCGACAGATGTTGTTATTCCAGATAGCATGCTAGAAAACGATGCTACAACAATGGATTATAAGATTTATGCTTTTGTCTATCTTGCAGATTCAGAATCCGGACAGACAGAATACAAGGTATCAATGTCGGTAAAATCTCGACCAAAACCGGAAGGCTTTGAAAAGCCAGAGGATGCGGAATTATTTCGGCAGACGATCACAGAGGTTAACAACTCGGCAGAAGTAGCCTTGCAAAGCAAAAAAGAGGCGGAGGCATGGGCACATGGACATGCCGAATACGCTGATCATGATGAGGATAATGCAAAATATTATGCAAAACAAGCAAAAGACGAAGCAGAAAAGATTCAGGGCAAGGTCAAGGAAGGAAAAGAAGAGATTGATCGCTACATAAAAGAAAATCGAGATGATCTTAAAGGTGAGATTGGAGATGTAAATTTTGCAGCGTTCAAGGTCGTGAAAGGCAGGCTAAAAATGTATTCCGATCCAAATGTTGATAAGGTAAGATTTTACCGCGTAGGCAGCAAATTAAAATACAGATTAGCGATGTAAGAAAGGAGAAACAATGGAAAGCACAAATAATTATATAGAAACAGATCTTGGAAATGTATCTCCAAATCCAAAAGGAACATATGATAATGCAACAGCATATGAGTATTTAGACCTTGTAGAATATCAGGGCGGATCATATCTGTGCATCGCGGCACTTGGAACAAAGATAACAGGAACCGCTCCGACACCAGGTAAAAATACAGATGTTTGGCAAACAGTTGCGTTACCAGGAAATGCAACAAAGGAATATCTGGATAAACATGCGGATGTAATTGAAAAGGCAAAGCAAGTTGAGACAAGCAGGGCAGCAGTTGAGCTATGCAAGCAAGAGGTTGAATCTGCACAGGCAGATGTGGAGCAAATGCGACAGGAAACACAGCAAGCAGCGCAAAATGCATCAGATGCAAATGCGGAAGCACAACAGGCAGTACAACAGGCAGAAGCATCCAGATCCGCAGCACAGACAAGCGAACAGAACGCAGCAGCAAGTCGAGATCTTGCAAATACATACAAAGAAGCGGCAGAAACAGCTAAGAGTGCAGCGGAAACAGCGGCACAGAACGCAAGTGAAAGTAAGACAGCCGCAGAGACAGCCGCACAAAATGCAGCACAGAGTAAAGCTGATATTGATAGCATTAAAGCAGGCATCGAAGAAGCTGCAAAGGGCGAAAATGTCTCACAGATCCAGAAAAATATGAATGACATTGGTTCACTAAAGGAATCTATATCCAACAAAATTACTAAATTCTACGCACCAAATCAGGGCGAAACTCATCTTGCCGATTCTGACAATGGAAAGATTATGGATATGATGCTGTATGGCAAGTCAGAGCAGTTTACTACTACTGGCAAGAACCTCTTTAAAATTAAAGACGGGACACAAACAACACGAGGAGTAACTGTTACTGTGAAGGATGGAGTATTTGCATTGAAAGGAACTGCAACAGAAACAGGATGGGCAATTCTTGACATTGATTCTTTTGTGTTAGATGGGACGTGCATCCTTAGCTCTAATATTACTACTAATACTAGAGTATCAGTAGCGAACAAATCATACAAATTAGTTCTGGAACAGAACAAATCAAATACTTTAGAAAATGCAGAGGTATCCAAAGTGTGTTTTAATATCACAGAGGGCAAAACCTATGACATTTCTAATATTCTGATTCAGATAGAAAAAGGCTCTGTTGCCACTTCCTACGAACCTTACACCGGCGGCATTCCAAGCCCGAATCCTGACTATCCGCAGGAGATTAAGAGCGTTGTGAATCCGACAGTGAAGATTGTTGGGAAGAATTTGCTAAATGCGACATTGAAGACTATTACGCTGAACGGGGTGACCTGTATAAACAATGGCGATGGGACTTATACTTTGAACGGAACGCCAACAGTCGAGACGAATTTTTACATTTATGGGGCTTTCAATACTGCAAATAGGCTTCACCTGGATAGTCAAAAAACATACATTGTCAAAAAAAGTGGGAATAGCAAAATTCAGTTTCATGTAGGGACACCAGGTATATATACGACAGTGGCCAGTCTCGAAGACGGACAAATTAAAAATCGAGAAACAATATCTTTCTTTATATGCAGAATATTAAGTGGAGCCATATTAAATAATTTTACGATATACCCACAAGTTGAAGAAGGCTCTGCTTCTACAGATTTCCAACCCTACCACGAACAGACTGTCGCCCTCCCATATACCCTCAATGCTATTCCTGTAAGTTCAGGTGGCAACGTCACAATCAATGGACAACAGTATGTTGCGGATTATGTGGATGTGGAACGAGGGAAAGTTGTGAGAATGTGTGAAAGGGGAACATTTAATACAAAAAACGGGAAGGTTGATGAAGAATATCGATTAGCTATCAATATTAGCACTAGTGCGAATGGTGGTGATAGAGAGTGCGTATTTTCAACATTTAAATGGAGTAGCTGGGGAACATGTGCAGCAGGCCTAAAGATATATATTAAAGAAATAAAAAAACAAATAATGAATTGTATACTGCGCAAGAATTAAAAGAGTTGAGTCTTGATTTTGATGTTGTTTATCAATTATTAGAGCAACAAGAAACCGACCTCACAGCAGAACAGACACAGGCATTTAAAGCACTTGCAACATATTATCCGACTACAAACATCAACGCCAATTCAGAACAGCTTGACGGATATACAGTATTTAATTATCCGATTAGCATGGCTAATGGATGGAATTATGTAAAACAGCAGTTAAACGACAACCGAGATTACATCTATGATATGGACTTGCAATCAGCAGAAGCCTATGTTAACAGCGAATACGCAGTAGCACTTACAGAATTGGAGGTATGATTATGCTATACAGGACATTATTAAAACTTAAAGAAAAAAACGATCTGACAGATGATTTAAAGAATAAGATTGATATTTTCTTCGCAACGGGCAGGATTACAGAGCAACAGTATAATGAGCTGATGGATATTAATAAGGAAGAAGAGCTGAAAGCGGAAACTAATTAACTAAAGCAGGCAATAAGGTCAAGAAAGGAGACAAGTGAATATGAGAATCAGAGCGAGACCAGTATGGTCTTATTTTTATGCAAAAAAATGATTTGAAAGGAGAAATAACATGAAAAAAGGAGTTATCGCAGTAATTGTGGTAGTGATTTGTGCGATGCTGGCAGCAACATATGCATTTGCAGCACCAGCAAAAGCAAGAAAATCAGCAAAAACAGAGCCTACTGTAGCAGAGAAAAAAGAGGTAACTACAACAGAAAAAGAAAAAACAACTACGGAAGCAACAACAGAATCAAAAAAGGCAGCGATCGAAGAAGAAACAGCTGAAGAAGGTGATACAGATCAGGAAAAGGATGATTCAGAAGAGATTACAGATCAGAAAAAAAATGAGCCTAAATCAGATTCGGAAGATGATGAAGAAATAGATCGATGCAATCATGAATGGACTGAGCCATCATACGCAATTGATCCGGAGAAAGGTTATGTGATCACACAGTATTGTAAAAAATGTAATCTTGTAAAAGATACGCCGATCTCTTTTGAAGAATACGAAGAAGCGACAAAAGATCAGGAACCAGATGAAAAAGACTGTACATATGAGGACAATGATGATGCAGAAGTAGTTGAATAACAGAAAGGAGCGTTATGGCAAATGATGAATACTTAAGGCGACATGAACATGAAGAGTTTGCCAAAGGCGTAGATCGTGAGCAAGTAAGACAAAATAAAAGGATTGCCGATCTGGAGGTTGCAACAAAGCAGATCAACGATCTTACATTGTCAGTCCAAAAGCTTGCAATCAATATGGAACATATGCTAGTTAACCAAACGGAGCAGAACAAACGACTGGAAGAGTTGGAAAACCGAGACGGAGAAAAATGGAGAAGCATCTCTATGTATGTCCTAACAGCAGTTGTCGGGGCAGTAATCGGATTCGTACTCAAACAAGCTGGATTATAAAAAGGAGAAAGAAATCATGAAAGAATTATTTGAACAGAATAAAGTGTTATTCCTGGCAGTGATCACAGCGTTGATCATTGTCTTTTTAGTTAAGAAGTTAATCAACTATATCACAAGAAAAGGACTTGAAGGGATCAGACTGGATGTATACAAGCTGTTTGTAGAAGCAGAGAAAACCTTCCGTGCATCTAAACAAGGACAGCAGAAATTTGATTATGTAATTAGATTGGCCAGATCAATGCTGCCTAAACCGATTCAGGTATTTGTTAGCGATAAAATGTTAAAAGAGATCGTGCAGCTATGGTTCGATGGAGTTAAGGATCTTCTGGACGATGGGAAATTGAATAACTCAGTATTTGGTTTAGAGGAAGTAGAGGAAGTCAGCAGAGAAGATAAGATCAATCATACGACAGAGTTAGATGACGGAA
>OLPU01001512.1_pt1 | contig 17232 bp, 6 predicted proteins | sample 1673111 | NCBI WGS metagenome assembly OLPU01 (sample SAMEA3136755, study PRJEB25190) | human gut metagenome | reverse complement strand
CAATCCAACTGTTGGTTGCAGAACCGACACAGTGTTGTTTTACTTGAGTATAGCAGGAAGTTTTGGCGGGGCCTATGGGGCTAGGTGGCTGCCACGAGCGCGTTGGAGGTGTGCGATGGCGTATATCGAATTCGACCATGTGGTCAAGGAATATCCTTCTGGCAGCAGTGTGATTCGCGCGCTCGACGAGGCCAGCTTCACCGCCGAACAAGGCGAATTAAGCGTGATTCTGGGGCAGTCCGGTGCCGGCAAAACCACGGCATTGAACATTCTGGGCGGCATGGATACCGCCACAACCGGCCGCGTAGTGGTCGGCGGACGCGATATTACGGGTCTGCGGAAAAAGGAACTGGTGACCTACCGGCGCAACGATATCGGCTTCGTCTTCCAGTTCTACAATCTGGTGCCTAACCTTACCGCGCTCGAAAACGTGGAGCTCGCCTCGCAAATCTGCCCTGACCATTTCGATCCAGGGGAAACGCTGCGCAAAGTCGGACTGGGGGAGAGGATGGACAACTTCCCGGCACAACTGTCCGGCGGCGAACAACAGCGTGTATCCATCGCCCGCGCGATTGCCAAAAAGCCGAAGCTGTTGTTGTGCGATGAGCCGACCGGTGCGCTCGATTACGAGACCGGCAAGGAAGTGCTGCAGTTGCTGCAGGATATTTGCCAAACACAAGGCATGACCGTAATGATCATCACGCATAATTCCGCGCTTGCGCCGATGGCTCATAAAGTGATTCGCTTCCGCTCCGGCAAGGTGACCAGCGAGGAGGTCAACGCAACGCCGCAGCCCATCGCCGATATCGAATGGTAGGTGATTGGCGATGCTCGCTGCAAGACACTCTGTGAAACGTCCCGTGAAACAAGCGAGGCGATCCGTGAAACAGTCTGTGAAACGGCCGAACCTCGACGATAACGGCGGTCGAGGAGCGGGCGTTTCTGCGGTATTTGCCAAAGACACGTTGCGGTGCTGGCTGCGCAGCTGGAAGCGGTTCGTCTCGATCGCCGTCATTACGCTGCTTGGCGTGGCTGTGCTGACCGGTATCTACGCCGGATGCCGCGATGCTTTTCTGGCGGCTGGTCGTTTTTACGATCAGCAGGGACTGCATGACCTGCAGGTGCTATCCACATACGGCCTGACCGATGATGATGCGGCGGCACTGCGCCGAATCGACGGTGTGCAAACCGTGCAGCCCGAACGTTCTCAGACGGTGACCACGTTGGTGGACGGCACCAAGAAAACCGTGACCATGCAGGAAATCGGTACCGAAGGGCTTGATCAGCCGTACCTGCAACAAGGCAAACTGCCGAACAAGGCCGGCGAAGTGGCGGTGACTCAGCGGTTCCTGAACGATAGCGGACTCAAGATTGGCGGCACCATTACTGTAACGCCACAAGACACCTCTTCATCCGTCATATCGGTAGCTGCCACGGAGACTGACGATTCCAGAAATGACGATTCCAGAAATGACGATTCCAATAATGCCGATACGGTAGGTGTCGCCGCCAATGCCTCGGCATCCGATGCGAAGTCCGCCGCCAATACGGACGCCGACGCCGAGCAATCCCCGCAGTTCCCCACGAAACTCACCATCACCGGCGTCGTACTTGACCCGCGCGACCTCAACAATCCAGACGGCTATTCGGGCATGACCTCCTTCCGGTCCGCCTCATCCGAGGACTATACGTTCTTTGCACCCAGCGACGGCGTGACCGGCAATATATACACTGCGATATCGGTTGCCGTCACTGGTGCGTCCGATTTTGACACGTTTTCCGATGCCTACGATGAAGCCGTCAAAACCGTGGCCGACCGTATCGAACATCAGATACAGACCACACGCCAGAAAGCCCGTCGTCAACAGATCGTCTCCAGCGCGCAGCGCAAACTGGACGATGCCCAAGACGAGGCCAACGAGCAGCTGGACGAAGCCCAGAAGCAGATCGACGACAACTGGGCCGAGCTGGAAGCCAACGAAACGACATTGCAAGATAGCCGTACCGAATTGGAGAACAACAGGACAACCATTACCGATGGCGAACGGCAGCTCGCCGATGGACGTGCGCAGATTGCATCGGCCCGTCAACAGATCGCGCAAGGTCGCCAGCAGATAGCCGAAGCGCGCACCCAGCTCGAATCGGGCAAAGCGCAGCTCACCTCGGCTCGCAAACAGCTCGATGCGGCGCAAACGGAACTGACTGCCAATCGCACGAAAATCGAACAGGGCATTACCCAAATCGACCAAGGCGTGGCACAAATTGATCAGATGCTGTCCATGATTCAACAGGCCGACAATCTACTGGCGCAACTTGACCCGAATATCGACTTCAACTCACCCACATGGCAGGCCATCAAGCAACTGCTCGCGCGCCTTGGCATTACCCTGCCTGAAGTGCCGTCAATCAGTGAGCTGCGGCAACAGCTGGCCGCCAAGCAAACGGAACTGCAAACGCAGCGAGACAGTCTGACCCAGCAGAAAGCCGATTTGCAGCGCACATTAAACGAAACCATTGCCCCCGCACAATCCACCTTGGACCAGCAGAACGCGCAACTGACCGCCAAGGAACAGGAAGCGGCTGCAGGAGAGGCACAGCTCAATACCAAATCCGCGGAACTCGAAGCGAATGCCGCAACCCTCGAAACCCAGTCGGCGCAACTTGAAGCGCAGGCCGCCCAACTGGCCAGCGGCAAGCAGCAGCTCGAAGAAGGCGAGCGGCAGCTGGAAGAAGGCGAACAACAGCTCGCGGACGGCAAGGCGAAACTGGATGATGCGCAGTCTGAACTCGATGCGAAGCGAAGCGAAGCGGAAAGCGAATTCGCCAAGCAGCAACGGCGCATCGACGATGTGGCCAACGCACGTTGGTATGTGCAGACACGCGCTTCGATCGACGGATTCAGCTCGCTCAAATCAGACGTCAGTTCCATCGAATCCATCGGCCGCGCATTCCCGATTGTGTTCCTGCTGGTCGCCGTGCTCATGAGCCTGACCACCATGACCCGCATGGTCGAGGAAGACCGCGGACTTATCGGCACCTACCTTGGACTCGGCTATGGCGGACTCGCCGTGTCCAGCCGGTATCTGCTGTTCGCGTTGCTCGCCTGCTTGGTCGGCGGCGGCATCGGTCTGCTGGTCGGATTCCTTGGCATCCCGGCATTCCTGCTGGTGGTGATTGAGGGACTGTATATATTGCCCGGTGTGCGACTCGAATACGACTGGTTGTACGGTTCGGCCGGCATCGTGCTGTTCGTGGTCGGCGTGGGCGTGGCCACCGCGCTCGCCTGTCGCGAGGAGATACGGCACACGCCCGCCGCGTTGATGCGGCCGAAGGCACCGAAAGCGGGCGCTCGCATATTGCTGGAGCGGATTCGCCCGGTATGGAGCCGGCTGAACTTCCTCGGCAAAGTCACCGCGCGCAATATCTTCCGATTCAAGTCGCGCTTGATTATGACCGTGGGTGGCGTGGCCGGTTGCACAGCGTTGATTATCTGCGGATTTGCGATTAATGACACCGTCGACACGATTGGCGTCAAACAATACGAGCAGATCTACCAGTACGACCTGATGGTCGTGGCCAATGACGATGACGCCACCGCGATGCGCAAGCAGGTGGCACAAGATGGCCAAACCACCGAAACGCTGAATCTGCGCGTGGATAGTGGCGAGATGAGCAATGCGGCGCAGGAAAGCGAAACCGTGCAGCTGATGACCGTGCCCAACGATTCGCTGAATATCTTGAACGATATGGTCACGCTGGAACAAGCTGGCGATGATGGATGGTTTGGGCTGCCCAATATCTTCGGCAAAGCGGGTGGCGGCACTGTAGCGCTGGACGATAGTGGCGTGATTGTATCGCAGTCCGCCGCCAACTCGCTGAATATTCATGCCGGCGACACCGTCACGCTGGGCAATGGCGGTAGCAGCCGGGCCAAGGTGCAGGTCACGGCCGTGACGCGCAATCTTATTGGCTCTGATGTGTACATCAGTGAGCGACTGTACGACCAGAAGTTTGCGGCCGACGGTGTGACGTCTTCGGCTTCGGGAGATGGCACTGCCTCGACCTTGACGTGGAACGCGATGCTCGCCAAGCTGAAAGGTTCCGAGACCGAACAGGCCGAATATGCGGATCGGTTGGGCGAGGAATCGTCGGTGCTCAAGGCCGTGAGCTGTGCGCATCTGGCCGCCACGTTTAAGTTCGATTTGATGGGTGCCGTGGTGGCGCTGATTGTGGGGCTCGCCGGCGGCCTGGCGCTGGTGGTGCTGTTTACGTTGGCCAATACGAACGTGTCCGAACGCATCCGCGAGATGGCCACACTGAAGGTGCTGGGCTTCTATGACCGCGAGGTGCACAACTACGTGAACCGCGAGATGATGATATTGACCGGTATGGGTGTGGTGGTTGGTCTGCCGCTTGGCAGGTGGATAGGCGGATTACTGACTGCTGCGTTGAATATGCCGTCGCTGTATTTCGAAGTGGAAGTGCACTGGTACAGCTATGCGATTGCCGTGGTGGCGACGCTGGCGTTCGCGCTGCTGGTGCAGCTGTTCACCAACCCAGTGCTCGATCGCGTAGACCCGGTCAGCTCGCTCAAGTCCGTGGAATAGAGGTAGAAGTTCAATTTGGTGTTGATGAATTGAACTTTTTGGCGGAATATTTACAGTATCATCGCATGTATTCTTGAGCTGAGCGGTTTTCGTGACATATTTCGGTGATACAGTTTGAACTTGTTTTGAACGAGTATCGCGTCTGGTGCGTAACAATCGGGCGGCAGAGAAGAGAAATGAAATCAGTATGGCCGATACGAATGTGAATGGTGGTACACGGCAGGCTACGGGCAAACTCAAGTCTGTCGAAAGCCTGGACCAGACCAACGAGATGGAGCGTGGCCTGAGCAATCGCCACGTGCAGTTCATCGCCATTGGCGGCACCATCGGCACCGGCTTGTTCCTGGGTTCGGGCAAGTCGCTGGCACTGACCGGCCCCTCGATCGTCTTCGTGTATATCCTGGTCGGCGTCATCATGTTCTTCCTGATGCGCGCCATCGGCGAGATGATGTACCGCGACCCCAGCCAGCACACCTTCATCAATTTCATCACCCGTTACCTTGGCAACGGGTGGGGGCATTTCGCCGGCTGGACGTATTGGGCCGCGCTCGTGCTGCTGGGCATGACCGAGATCACGGCCGTCTCTACGTACTTCATCACCTTCTTCGACACGTTCGGCATCGACCTGACCCATTGGAAATGGCTGATCGAGCTGTGCTTCCTGGTGTCGCTGGTGTCCGTCAACCTGATCGCCGTCAAGGTGTTCGGCGAGGTGGAATTCTGGTTCTCGATGATCAAGATCACGCTGATTTGCGCGATGATCGTCACCGCCGTGGTCATGATCGTGATCGGCTACCATTACCCGGCCGCGCGGATTCATGGCGTGGATCATGTGAGTCCGGCGGGCCACGCCGGACTCGACAACCTGTTCGCCGGCTTCTCGTTCGCCCCGAACGGCTGGATGGCCTTCCTCATGAGCTTCCAGATGGTGTTCTTCGCCTATGAGCTGCTCGAGTTCGTGGGCGTCACCGTCTCCGAGACCAAGAATCCTCGTGAGGTGCTGCCCAAAGCCGTCAACGAGATCATCGTGCGTGTGCTCATCTTCTACGTGGGCGCGCTCGTGGCCATCATGTGCATCGTGCCGTGGACCTCGTTCAAGCCGAACGAGGACGGCTCCTTTGCCTCCCCGTTCATTATGGTGTTCCAGTACGCCGGGCTGAATTGGGCGTCCGCGCTGGTGTTCTTCGTGGTGATCACCGCCGCATCTTCCGCGCTGAACTCGCTGCTGTACTCGGCTGGCCGCCACCTGTACCAGCTGTCCGAGGTGTCGCCGAACCCGATGCTGAACAAGCTCGGCAAGGTGTCCGATCGCAAGGTGCCGGCCCGCGCCATCCTGGTGTCCGCGGCGCTGATACTGCTGTCGCCGATCGTCAACGCCATCCCCGGTGTGTCCGGAGCGTTCGTGCTGTTCTCGTCCGCCAGCTCCGCGGTGTTCCTGTTCATCTACATCCTGACGCTGATGGCACACCGCAAGTACCGTCGCTCCGCTGATTTCATTCCGGACGGGTTCGTCATGCCCGCTTGGAAGGTGCTCAATACGGTGGCAATCGTGTTCTTCGTGTTCATCTACCTGACGTTGTTCCTTGCGGACGATACGCGCAATTCCGCGATTGCCGGCCTGGTGTGGCTTGTGGGCTTCGGTGGATTCTCTATGCTGCGCGAACGCTACCGTAGCCGCGATTTGAAGGCCGCACTGGAACACAAGGAGTGATTGGACGGGCTGATTGGCTGGCGGCTATTAGTTGGGTGGCTGTTGGCTGTTGGCGGCTGACTGGCTAGCGGCCGATAGCCAATGACTGGGCTGATCGTCAGCCAATCGGCTGCCTATAGGTCTCATTGATACATTCGGTCATCCGATTAGTGCATTTGCGCGGACAATTAGTGCATTCGATCATCGGATTAGTACATCAGTGTGCAATTATTAGTACAATTAGCCGCCTAATTAGTACATTAGGACATAAAACAATGTCCTAATGTACTAATTAGATGCTAAAATACGATAAGTGCCATGTCCTAATGTATGAATTATCGCTATGAAGGGCGGAATGCGATGACGCAGGATGAACTTATGCAAGTGCTGCAGGCCGGTGAATCATCTATGGTCGAGTTCAAGCGCTGCAGCGAATTGCCTCATACGGATACTTTTGAGACTGTATGCTCATTCGCCAATCGTTCTGGTGGCAGCATTTATCTTGGCGTTGACGATGACGGTCAAGTGCTCGGCGTCGATTCTAAGCGCGTTAGTGAGATAGAGCGCAACGTTGTCAACGTAGTGTCTAATCGTAAGATGTTCGAACCGGCTCCAATGGTGGAAACGGAACATATCGAGTACGACGAACGGATTATTGTTCGTATTTGGGTAGCTCCGAGTTCTTCGGTTGTGCGGTTCAAGGGCGCAGTGTTTGATCGCATTGCTGATGTGGATACACACATCGAAAGCGATATCCAGATTAGTCAAATGTATATTCGCAAGCAGAACTACTATTCCGAACGGCGAATTTTCCGTTACGTGACTCCGTTTGATTTGCGTCCTGAGCTGATTGCGCGAATGCGGCAGCTGGCGGTCGCTCAGCGAGCTGGGCACCCTTGGGGAACTATGTCTGACGAAGAACTGTTCCGCAGCGCCAAGCTATACGATCGTGATTACACGACCGGCGAAGAGGGCTTTAATCTTGCTGCAGTGCTGCTCTTGGGCAAGGATGAAGTCATTTCCTCGGTTTGCCCAGCGTATATTACTGATGCCGTGGTTCGGCGAGACAATATTGACCGATACGATGACCGACTTATGGTGCGGACCAACTTGTTCGATTCGTACGAGCAACTCCGTGAATTTACTGAGCGGAATCTGCCTGACCGCTTTGTGTTAAAGGGCGATAAGCGAGTGAGCCCGCGTACGATGATCGCCCGTGAATTGGTGGCAAACAGCCTCATGCATCGGGAGTATTCCAGTCCGGTGGTGGCGCGTGTCACCATTGATAATGAATCCATCCGGACGGTTAATGCTTCGCGCTCATTCTTTGAAGGTCGAATGAAGCTGGGCGAGTTCACGCCAATGCCAAAGAATCCGATTATCGCTAATGTGTTTGTGCAGACCGGCATAGCCGAGCAGCTGGGTAGCGGACTGCGGAATCTGATAAGAGCGTCCCGGCAATATACTGAGCGAGAGCCTGAGTTCCGCGATGGTGACATATTCGAGGCGACGATTCCTATTGTTCCTGCGCTGAAGACCGTGGATGGTTCTGGTTTTGCTAGCGTGAGATCTGTAGTTGAGAAAGATGCCGAAGAGGGTGCGAGGCTCATTGGCGGGGAACGTGTGGATGGTAAGAAAGCAGATGCAACCGCATCGGGTGAAATTGATTCGCGGGCAGCGATGCTGTCGGCGATGAATCGACGCTTGACAGAGGTTGACTATGTGACTGTGCCTGAACTCGCCAAGATAACAGAGCTCGATAACAGAACAGTCCGCAAATTCCTAAACGGTTTAGTTGCGCAAGGAAAGCTGATTGCTGAAGGCAACACGCGTGGTCGGCGTTATCGGAAGGGATAGCGGGCGCGATATCTCGATGCAGTGGGATTCACTTAAGGGCTACGGCAAATATGATTCGTAGCGATTGGGCCAGCGCAATTCGAATGGCTCATGACTTTGTGCGTCGTTTGTGGTCTCTGAAGTTGTTTGCTGGGTGACGGTTTTGTGATAAAATCGCTCATATCAAAATGTTTGCGTAAACATTTTGGCTGCGCCGAAAGAAGGAGTCGACGTAGGTCATGTATCAGGCAAAGAGGCCGGCGCAGTGAAGCAAAGGCCGATTTTTCCGGTATAAGGCGGACAGCAGGAACACTAAGGAGACCAATGAAGGTACTGAGCAAATCGCTTGCTGCAATGGTTGCGGCGGCAACACTAGTGGGAGGAGGGGCGTTTGCGGTTGCCGGCACTGCGTATGCGGCTGATAACGATGCCATTACCGTGACCCCGAACCCGTGGTATGCCAACAGTTTCGATGGCTGGGGCACCTCGCTGGCCTGGTTCGCCAACGCCACCGGCAGCCTCGGCGAGGAATCGGCCATCACCACCAATCTCGGCGATGACGCTTCCAAGGCTAAGGCTGTGGAATACGGCAAACAGCTGCGCGAACAGTTCTACCAGTCCATCTTCGGTGATGAAGGACTGGACCTGAACATGGCCCGCTACAACGTGGGCGGCGGCAATGCCTCCGATGTTGCCTACGGCTACCCATTCATGCGCCAAGGCGCTGCCGTGCCTGGCACGTGGAAAGATGACGCCACCGGCTCCGGCACGTATGGCAATGGCGTAACCACCAAGCAGGCCGACAAAGACAAGCTGGCTGCGGCATTCGACCCGACTGACGACAACCAGTATGACTTCTCCAAGTCCGCCGCCCAAGACTGGTGGATTGAGCGCGGTGCCACCGGCGATAACCCTGACATCACCGACGTAGAGGCCTTCGCCAACTCCGCTCCGTGGTTCCTGACCAACAGCGGTTACGCCACTGGTGGACGCAACTCCGGTAGCAATAATCTTGCAAACCCTGAGAAATTCGCTCAGTACATGGCCAAGAACGTCGAGCACCTCGAAAGCCTTGGCGCAAACGTTGACACGGTCGAGCCGTTCAACGAGTCCGAGACCAGTTACTGGGGCACTCCGGGCGACATGGCTTCGAAGTACACCGATGAGAGCGATGACAACACCAAGCTCATTAACAACTACTGGGATAAGTACTACTCCGACAAAGATAAGTCCGTCACCCCATACTCCAACGCGCTGAAGAAGCCGCAGGAGGGTATGCATGTCAGCAACGCCCAGCAGCAGCAGACGATTACCGCACTCGCTGAGGCGCTCAAGGACAATGATGACACCATCATCGCAGCCACCGATGCCACGAACTCCGCCGACTTCGTCAAGTCGTACAACCAGTACCCGCAGGCGATCAAGGACCTTATCGGCCAGTACAACGTTCACGCCTACTCCGACAGCAACCAGATGCAGTCGCGCGATATCGCTCAGGCAGACGGCAAGAAGCTGTCGATGAGCGAGGTGGACGGCTCCTGGCAGTCTGGCTCCTACAACCCGTACGGTTTCGACAACGCGCTGGGCATGATGAGCAAGATCAGCTCCAACGTCACCCGCCTGCAGTCCAAGGACTTCACCTTCTGGCAGGTGGTCGAGGACCTCTACAACATGCAGATGGGGTCGAATGTGAATCCGGCCGGTGAGAACACCAACTGGGGCACCGTGCTCATCGACTTCGACTGCACCGTGGCTGGCATGGACGGCAAGCTCTACTCCGAGCGCCGCGTGAACAACAACGGCGGTACCACCGATGGACTTGAACCGTGCACGGTTATTGCAAACGCCAAGTACAACGGCGTCAAGGCCATCACCCACTTCATCCACGCGGGCGACAAGGTCATCGCCAACAACGATGAAGACAACAACATGACTGCCACCTCCGACGATGGCAAGACGCAGACCGTCATCCACCGCAACTCCGGCACCTCTGACCAGACCTTCGTCATCGACCTGTCGAAGTACGGCGAGATTGCCGACAACGCTTACGGTGAGCTCTACCTGACCACCGAAACCTCTGCCGAAGACAAGAACGCGGGTGTCGATTCCGCCACTCCGGAAGTCTTCGCCAAGACCAGCAACGTCAAGCAAGCTGAAGGCTCTGTGATGATTGACAAGGCTGCCAAGACCGCTACGGTCACTGTGCCCGCCCGTTCTATCGCCTCCATCCAGCTCACTGGCGTGACCGGCTACGCTAAGGATGCTGCCGTCGAGACCGGCGACACTTACCAGCTCGTTGGTAAGCAGTCCGGCAAGGCCGTGGCTGATACCACTTCTGGTGATTCCGCGCTGTCCCTGGCCAACGTCGCTTCCGATGCCGAGAACGCCAAGAAGCAGACTTGGACCTTTACCCAGATCGAGCAGCCCGCCGACTCCGAGCGCCCTGATCTCAAGGCTTATGTGATTACTAACGCCGAAGGCAAGGTGCTGGTGTCCAAGGATGGCACGAACGCGCTTTCCAACGAAACGGTTGAGGCCGCTAAGTCCGACCCGGCTGCCAAGTGGATTCTCAACACTTCCGATGGTTCGACCTACCAGCTGCTCAATGCCGCGACTAAGACGAACCTCGATGTGGATAACTCTGGTACCACAGTCGGCACGAAGGTTGGCTTGTGGCAGTCACCGAGCGGCACTTCGCCGTCCGCCAACCAGACATGGACTCTGCGCAATGTAACGCCGACCAGCCAGAAGACCGTGAACGTGCAGACCGCCGTTAACGAGAAGGCCGCGCTGCCGACCGAAGTCACGCTCTACTACACCTGGGGCGAAGGCAAGGCCACGGTTGCCAACTGGGATACTTCCAAGGTCGATGTGGCCAAGGAAGGCACCTACGAAGCCACCGCTACCGCCACCGATGTGTACGGCAACGAGTTCAATGTCGCCGCTACGGTCTACGTTGGCGCGCTCACCGTTTCCGATCCGGTATCGGCTACAGTGCTGGCCGGCACCAGTGCGAGCGAGGCGAAGGCCGCGCTTGAGGCTGCGCCGGTGTATCTGCACGTCAAGGCATCGCCTGCATTCGAGGGCGATGCGGCTAAGGTTACGTGGAACTTCGATGGGCTTGATACCAAGCTCGCCGATGCCAAGGCTGGCGACAACATTGCCGTGACCGGTACGTACCAGCTGGACGACGCGACCACGATTGCGCTGAAGGGCACGATCTATGTCACCGCCGCCACGCCTGAGAATGTGGCCGACACTGCTTCCAGCCTGACCGTGACCAACCAGCAGACGGAATACAGCAAGGGCGATCAGTGGAAGAAGCTCACCGATGGTGACACGTCAGCTGAAGCCTGGGTGACGTGGAACTCTGCTGGTGACTATTCCGCCAGCCCGACCGCCACGATTGACTTCGGCTCTGAGTGTGAGCTTAGCAGCGTGACCATCACGTATGGTGACAAGGCTCCGGCTTCCGCCAAGGCCGAGTACACCACTGATGGCGAGACGTGGATGCAATTCGGTAGCGATGTTAAGCCTGCCGCAGGCCAGACGGTGACGTTCAAGGCCGATAAGGGCACAGTGAATGCCACGAAGGTGCGCATTGTGAACACCGTGAACAACGACTACATGAACGCCACCGAAATTCAGGCATTCGTGACGCCGGTTCAGGGTGCTGCGAAGAACATCGCCGCGGCCTCTGGCACGAACTTCTCGGTGAACTTCCAGGAGGGTGCCTCCGCTTCCAAGGCCATCGATGGTGACACTACGTCAAAGGGTTGGTCCACTTGGGCTTCCACCGCCTCGACGGTGGACCCGGTCGCCACGTTCACCTTCGACGAAGCTCAGACCATCACCGAAGTGAAGACCTTCTTCTACTACGATGGTCGTGCGTCTTGGCCGAAGAGCCAGACGCTGGAATACCAGGATGAGGCTGGCGAATGGCATGGAGTCGGTACCAAGGATGGCTGGAAGATACAGGCCGGCGATGCCGGCTCTGGCTCCGACGGCATCACCGCCGCCGACACCCCGACCGTTGACTTCGTGCTCGGCACCCCGGTAAAGGCCAAGGCCATCCGCCTGACTAACACATTGCAGGACACCAAGGTGTACATTAACGTGGCTGAGATCCAGGTGTTCGCACAAGACAGCACGGTACTCACCCCGCAGCCAGCATCCGATGCCACGCTGGGCGACCTGCGTCTTGACGGCGAAACCGTTGAAGGCTTCGACCCGGCCAAGACCGACTACACGGTTGATCTGCCGGTCGACGCCGAGGCAAACCCGGTGCTGCAGGCCTTCGCCACCGACAATGCCGCCGCCGTCAAGGTGACTGGCGACGCGGTTGAGAACGGCAAGCTTGGCGGCAAGGCCGCCATTACGGTGACCTCAGCCGACGAGTCTGAGACGAAGACCTACACGGTGACCTTCAACGCCTTCACTTTGGCTTCGCTCAAGGTGATCGGACCCACGAAGACCGAGTACGCCATCGGCGACAAGCTCGATACCGCCGGTCTGAAGGTGACTGCCGTCTACCAGAGTGGCGACAAGACCAAGGAAGTGCCGGTCGCTCTTGACGACCCGCAGCTTGCGATTGGCTCGTTCGACTCCACCACCGCAGGCAAGAAGGCGATTACCGTCTCCTACCGTGGTGTGACCGCGACCTTCAACGTCACGGTCAAGGCCAACGCAGTCGCCCCTGGCCCTGAAGAACAGAAGCCCGGCAACACCAACAAGCCCGGTGCCACCGGCAACGGCAACAAGAACACGGTGGCCAACACCGGTTCCAGTGTTGCCGCCATCGCTGGCGCTGTCGCTCTGCTGGCCGCTGCCGCGGGTGCACTGTTCATGCTGCGCAAGCGTGCATAGCACCCTCGCGCAGTAATGGGTGAAGGAACAAGCCGGCAATATTGACTATTGCCGGCCGGTTCCTCCGCTCTTTGACCATAATTGGTCCGACAAGTTGAATACTGAGTTTTCAGTATCGGTATATTGATTTGTCGGCCCTTTTCTGACTTCGCGGATAGCGACATAACTGTTTGTTCAAAAAACCGTTATCACCAATCAAGGAATCAAATCAATGAAGTTAAACAATAAGGGCAAGAGCGCTCTTATCGCGGCAATTACCGCCGCGGCAACGCTATTGTCATGCGGACTGGCCGCTTCAAGTGCCAGTGCGGCAGGTGTGGATTATCTGCCCACCATTGACCAAGTGCCGGCATACACCAAGTTCCAGCCCACAGCCGATCCGGGCAAGAACGCTAGCGATTACTTCCAGCCATATTGGTATGCCAAGAATGCCAATGATAATGGCGGCACACACATCCAAGCGCATGGTGGCCAAGTGGTCAAGGTTGGCGACGCCTACTACTGGTATGGCGAAGACCGTTCTAACGGTTACGACAACAGCCCCGGTGTTCATGCTTATATGTCGACAGATCTATACAACTGGACCGACCTTGGTGTGGCGCTGCGTGCGGTGACCAGCAAATCTCAGTTGACGGATAAGAGCAATGCCGATTACGCCTACTTCGACAAGGCCTACAACCTGACCAAGTCCGACGGCAGTGTGGACACTGCCAAGGCCGACGCAATCTTCCCGTACCTCAACACCAACCCCGATCAGGATGGTGATGGCGCGGTTGATTCCGTACAGGGCATTTTCGAGCGTCCGAAGATCATCTACAACAAGAAGAACAAGCAATACGTGCTGTGGTGGCATTCCGATGGAAGCACCACGCCGGGCGGTTCCAACTATGCACGTGCACTTGCGGGCGTGGCTGTTTCCGACAATCCGGCGGGCCCATTCACTATGGTGGGTGCCTATCGTTTGCCTAACCAGAACAATTGGAAAGAAGCCGCAGGTAACCCCAGCTGGGGTGAGAACGGTGACAGCCGCGATATGACTGTGTTCGTGGACCCGAAGGACGACAGTGCCTATGTACTGTATTCTTCCGAAGCCAATGCCACGCTGTATATCGCCAAGCTTAACGATGATTACACCAATGTAGTCAAGACCACGAATGTGGACCAGTCCGAGGGACAAAAGCAGTACTCTGCTGACGGGCAGTACCCATACATTCTTGCAGACGGTACTACGGATGCCCCGGTGCGTGGCGAAGATTTCCAAATCGTCAAACAAAATGGTTCGCTGGAAGCTCCTGCCGTATTCCAATATGACGGGCGTTACAACATCATCGCATCTGGTGCAACCGGCTGGGACCCGAACAAGCAGACCTACTACACCGCCGACTCCATGCTGGGAAGCTGGACCCGTGGCGTGGAAAAGGACGATGCCAACGAGAACACGTGGTACAACAACATGCCGGAAGGCGCGGATGGTCTGTTGTCTGTGGGCGATACCCGCGGCACCACATTCGGTTCGCAGTCGGCTAGTGTGCTCGCAGTAGACCAGGAGAAAGGTCACTTCATCTACCTTGGTGACCGTTGGGATTCCGGTAAAGCCGATTCCACCTATGTTTGGCTGCCGCTGACCATCGGTGAGAACGGCACCATCGAAATGCATAATCCTGCTCAAGAAGGCGAGCCCGACGGCTGGGATCTGAACTATTGGGACAACCATGGTAGCGCCAAGGGCAAGCTGGTCAACTGGACTGTGGAAACCGGCGATGATCTCCCGAAGACCGTGAACACGGGCGGAACCGTTACTCTGCCGGACACCGTCAACGTCAAGGAAGGCGACGATACCATTGCTACCAAGGTGACATGGAATGTGGAAGGCGGTACGGCAGTCAGCAAGTCGACCAAGGCTGCCGGCAGCACCTACGCATTCAATGTGCCGGGAACCTACACCATTACAGGCACTCTTGCCGAGAGCAGCAACTTCAACCCGGGCCGCACATTCCGCAGAACCATCGACGTTTCCTGCTCCAACCCGATTTCCGGAAGTTGGAAGGAAGCCCATTGGAAGGGCGGCAGCGCGTGCCAGGTCGCCGCATCCGGCGGTACCTATGACTTCACCGTTACGGACAACGCCAATCGTGGTGTCTGGACGGATCGCAACGAGGGCAGCGCGGTGTACCAGCCTGATGCTCTGGACGTGAACGAAACGTTGGAAACCACGGTCAAGCCGCTCGACTTGGGCGGTAATGGCGATCCGCGTGCCGGCCTGGTGGTTCGTAACGGTCTTGCTGACGCTAACGGCGGCAAGGGATATGCCACGTTACTTGCCAGCCCAAGCGGCATTTACATGCAGTACGATTCCAATGCCGATGGCTACATCGATAAGGAAACATCGCATGTTGGTGCCGGCTTCGGCGACCAAGTGCAACTCAAGCTGGAGCGCGCCGCAACCGATACCCTGAAAGGCTACTGGCGTGCTTCCGCGAACGATGAATGGCAGGATGTCGCTACGGTAACGCTGACCGGTGCGGACGCAACCGGGCTCGATGCCGGTGTCTTCGCCACGTCGAACAGCAATGCCGGCGCATTCACCGTGGCCTTCAACGGCACTGCGTTCGGTTCGCAGACTGCTGCTGTGGAGTCCATCGCGGCTAAGGACCCTGAAGCCACTATCGCCAAGGGGCAGATGCTCGCGCTTCGGGACGTGACGGTTACCGCCACGCTCACCAATGGCAAGACGCGTGTGCTGGAGCCAAGCGAATACACGCTGGAAGGCTTCGACACCACCAAATTGGGCGAGCAAACCGTGACGGTGCGTCTTGTCGCTGATTCTTCAGTAACCGCCACGTTCACCGTGACTGTGGAAAGCAACCTTGCCCGGTTGTTCTGCTCGTCCGCTGCGGCCTCGAAGTATGAGCCGGCCAGTAGCTGGGCCTCCGCTTCTACGGCCGACCTGACTTGCGACAACAACCTGAGCACCAACTGGTCGAACTGGGGCACCGGCGACACCTCGCCGTGGCTCAGCTACACCTTCGATAAGGCATATCAGCTGGGCAAGCTCAGCGTTGCGGTGGATAAGGCCAAGGGCGAGGCCGCTCCGAAGAGCTTCACTGTATCGTACCTAGCTGAAGACAGCGCCACGTGGACTGATGCCACGCTGCCGGCAGTCACTGTGAATGGTGCTGCTGGAGCCGTGACGGAAGCCGATGTGAGCGCTCTGCCCGCCACCAAGGGCATTCGCCTCAACTTCACCTACGCCGATGGCAATGACTATGCCAAGATCGCTGAAGTACGCATCGCCGAAGGTGAAGCGACACCAGAGCCGCAGCCGTCTAGTAACGCCAATCTTGCTGATCTGACTGTGGATGGCAAGACGGTTGACGGATTCTCCGCGGATATCACCGAATATGCCGGTGCACTGGCCGGAGACGCTGCTTCTTACCCGACGGTGGAGGCGACTGCTGCTGACGCGAAGGCTACGGTGCAGGTGGAGCAGGCTTCGACCGAGAACAGCGGCGTGGCCACGGTGACTGTAACTGCTGAGGATGGCACGGCGGAAACCTACACAGTGACATTCGGCGAACTGCCTCAGCTGGCCGAGCTTGCTGTGGAAGTGACCAAGGATTCCTATCAGGTAGGCGATAAGTTCAACGCTGCCGATGTGAAGGTATCCGCCATTTACAAAGTCGGCGATACCGAAACGCTGCGCAAGCTGATTGATCCAACTGATGGTGATCTGAAGTTCACTGGCTTTGATTCTGCCACCGCAGGCACGAGGACCATCACCGTCTCTTATCGTGGCGTGAACGCGACGTTCGAAGTCACGGTCACGGCCACGGAGGTCACTCCCGGCCCTGGAGAGCAGAAGCCCGGCGATACCAACAATCCTGGCAACACTGCTAAGCCCGGTAGCACTGCCACGAATAAGCCGGCTGCTAATGGCGCTGCGCCCCTTTCGAATACGGGTGCTGCCGTGGCTGCCATTGCGGTCGTGGTTGTGGTGCTGGCAGCTGCGGCTGGTGCCTTGCTCGTCATCCGCAAACGCCGCGCATAACCATGGCAACTGCTGAGTAGCGTGGATTGCGTTGCTATTGAGCAATCTGCGATTCACGCCACTCAGCGAGTGCACCCGAGTGCGCCCGAGCTTGCGCAATGCAGGCGCAATACAGTGCAAACAGTACAAAGCAACAATAATGGCCGGTCTGAGCCAGCTGCCCTCGCATGGAGCAGCTGGCTCAG